>OIWT01002156.1_pt1 | contig 21105 bp, 36 predicted proteins | sample 1587701 | NCBI WGS metagenome assembly OIWT01 (sample SAMEA3888904, study PRJEB22519) | human gut metagenome | biome: human gut; feature: human-associated habitat; material: faeces | place: Denmark | collected 2009
GAGGTGGACAAGGTGCAGGCGCGGGAGAGCGAGAGGTACGAGATGTACAATGTGGCGGAGGATTGGCGTGTTTGTTAAGAAACAAGTGATTCGTACTGCGGAACATAGAAGAGAGGTTCCTGGATGGCGATATACGTACCGCACGGGCACTTGATATGAGACACGCCCAGAGTATACAACTACAGATGAATCACTCCCTTGAGAATGACGAAAGAAGAATGACAATTTGGACAGGCGATTGCAGCTACAATAGGGAATAGAGACAGGAAAAGTACATTTCGAGAAAAGATTGCTCGTTCCACTTGTGTTTGGCGAATTGATGTGCTTACAGCAGGGACAGGCAATGATGTGCGTGTCCTCTGGACAGAGAATGGAATTCTACATGTGAATAGGCAGTAAAGTGAAGAACCGAGCAATTCCCGCACTGAATCATATATCCAGAATAGGCTTTGGACTTTGGTTTTGTATCCATATTTACTTCCAGTTTTCTAATCATCAGGGTGACAATCGGAGTGAGACTCTTCTTTCGGAGCCTCCATGGGTGAAGTGTTGAAATGCGAGAATATGCCTTTCTCTGGCAAAAGAAGATCAGAAGAGGAGGAATAATGTGAATGATAGAGCTGACCCCATTTCATGCTCATCTTACTTCCCTCAGCATAGTAATTACAATGGCACAGTGTTATTCTGCGTATGACGATCCATTGTTCATTTGGCTTCAATTAAATGTAATCACTGTTTCTCATGTCATATCAAGCTATATCTCTTTGCAACGCAGAAGAAACCATAGGAATTGAAGATGATGCATAATTGTGTTTTCATCATGGCTCATATCAAGTAACGACTGTACGTGTATCTTGCCAACACAATTCTCTTTCTACGGACTTTTTCTCAACATAATTAGAGGCCCTGATGGACATTAGTGGTACCATAACGTCTGAAAAGACAAACGACTCGATTGATAAGTTGCGCATGAGAAATGTGTTCCTACTCAGTATTGCCTTTGGTATTGACTTTTTCGGTGCTGCATTCCATATGGCATTCATTATTAGGAACAAACGCCTTCATGAATTTCGCAGTTCCCATTCTAGGTAGCTATTCCTTCTATCTATGAATGCATAGGCAATTTGGGATCTGTCTGCATGTCTATCGTCTGCTTCGTGAATGTTTTCTCCAACTTCCTCGTTCCTTCTGTCATTTCTTGGTTTGGAAGTCCCGAAAAGTCTCTGCTGTGGTGTATTGCTTGGTACATGTAGTATCCACTTCCCTCTTTCATGGGGTAGGATTTACGTGGGCCACTTTTGTTTCATTTGGACACCCCTTCAGTACGTTGTCTGCACGATTCACGGATTCTGCTCTGCTGTAGGTGTGCCATCTCCTTACTAATCGTAGATTACCTTTGCGAGTCAGGGTGTTATCCTGGGCAACAACTCGACAGATGAAAATCGTGGTAAGAACAGCGGTATCTTCATTTCCATCTACATGTTTGGCAGCGTTTCATTATCCACCCTTCCTCATTCCGTAGGCGCTGGGAAGCTTTGCCGCAGGCTATTTCGTGAAGATCTTCAACGTGACCCATGATTACCATGATGGTTGGAATGGCGGCAACTCCCTCTTCTTCCTCTTCCTCGGAATTGCCGCAGGCCTGGCCACCATCCCCATCGCCTTCATCCGTCACTACGACCCCAACGAGAACGAGAGTCAGAAGAACCTTCTGGAAGCGGAATTGACTCCTTCCGACCCCGAAGCCGCCATGTCCACCGCACCTACCGCGCCTGTGGAGGGTCAGAGCAGCGTGTGGAAGATCCTGGAGGACATGAAGAAGGTGCTGCTGTGCGCCCTGTCGCCGCGCATGGCGTTGTTGCTGTGCATGCTGTTCTACCTGGGCTACCAGCAGGTGTTCATGATGTCCATGTTCACGCGCCAGATCCTGGACCTCAAAACCGTGGGGCCCCTCATGGGCTTGTACTCCATCGTGGATGTGGTGTTCTCGTTCATTTGGGGCTGGCTCAGCGACCGCTACGGTCACGTGACTGTCGTCACCGCGGGAGTGGTGGCGGGAGTGGTGGGAATGGTTGTGTCGTGGTTTGCCAACGCGGAGCAGAATTGGCTCATTTACGCGACCGGTGTGATTATGGCCATTTCCGATGCTGGGTTGCAAACGGAGGTGAGTGTTGTCATTAAATATGAAATCTAGTGCCTGTCCACCGTGAATCAGTACTTCTCGCATGATCGCACGAATGCGAATTCCGTCTTCCGCATGGTTGCTCTGATGCGCTCTAATGAGTAATAGATGCAGAGCTTGGGTTTCGCCGTTTCTCTCGTGATCATGCCGCTGTTCATTTCGTCTGGCTCCCACCAGAGTTCTCCCGCTCAGGTACGGCTGGGTCGTTGATTTCACATCGTAGTATCTGATCGAGTTGATTCTGGTGTTTGTACTCTGTGTCTGTGCTTATATTGGGTATCTCGTTTTTATGTGCAAGGAAAAGAAGAATTCCTTCTAACAAACAGTGTTTCTTTCACAATCCGGATTAGTGCGGCTTCGGAACGTGTCCATCCACGTAGAAGTTCCTCGTATTTGTGGGAATAGTTACATCCATATTGTCCATATCCTCCGTCACGCGCAATTGGCAAGCCAGTCGAGACCTACAGAATCACCCCTTAACCAAGCTTTTACGTTTCAGTAAGTCCCGCCGCATTGTCCAAACAGTCTTCTTCAGCTTCAGACGGTTCCGGCAACTTGTCATAGTACTCCTTACTAAGGATCACATGACACGTGGCGCAAGCCATTCCACCTTCACAGGCACCTACAATGAAGCCAAATAGAAAGTCAAACCCTCAAGTGGAATTCCATTGTGCTGCGCCACTCTGAGAATATTCTCTCCAGGCTCTGCCTTCACTGTTTTTGTCTCTCCCTTGGGAGTATGGAAGTGAATTGTCACGAAGCTCCTAATCATGATTCTTCAAGCTCACTTCGATTACCTGGACACCAAGGGCTTTGCCACAGTGAATAATCCTCTGATACTAAGCATTATTGAAAGAGACAAAAGGGACACAAAATCAAGGGTTTATTTGGATTGCGAGGAGTGTACGATAGAAAGCGACTGCCAAGACATTGAAGGATGTTCTCTCGAAAGTGCTACTCTGTGGCAACGAGAGGGATCGTGTCGTTGGTCCGTCAAGTTCCAAGACAGCGTTCTCTCCCTCTTCGCACCTCTTCCATCGCTTTATCGTATTGTCAACACAACGCTATTCAGCTTCGTCCGTTCAGTACTTCGGATTTCCTGGAAATGGGAGAAGACGTTCATCCTCATGTATTTCTTCATGTTCGTAGATGAATTCAAGCTCATTGTTGAAGCAAATTCGGGAATGCAATCGAACAAAGGAGTCTCTTCCGAAGAGCGTGATCAGCGCGTTGACGGAAGAAAGCACAGTCTCCGAGATGGACAAGACAACTGTAAGCAGTGGAGAGTGGGTGGCATGACATCTAGTTGGCCATGCTGATCCAGACAGTGAGCCATCAGACATTTGAAAGCAACCAAGAGTGTGTTGCTGTGCTGAATAATCTTCTCATCGCATGCTGCAACAACCGTGATTACTACAACGGCTTCAACGTGATCGTTGTAAGTGCTGTATTAAATGGTTGAAGCAAAGAACGCAAATGCGAAGCATGTGATGGGCTCCCTATCCTATCCGGCCATGACAAGCATCTGCATGATGCTGTTCAAATACAAGCAGTACAACAAGATCATTGACATTTACTCTTTGATGGTTTCGAATTCCATCCATATTGACGAACAGTGAGGAATCTGCTGGTGCGTTAGATGTAGCGTTCTTCTGTGCGTAATCCGTTCCTATAGTAACTGCAACAAACTGAAGGAGTCGACGACCATCATGAACAAGATTGTGCATGATTTGGACGATATCATCTCGCATTGCAATTCTGAAGAAAGGAAGAAGCAGCTGTATGCACGCCTGCTCAAGGTGTATTCTGTCGGAATTGAGGCGAATTGCCACAACAACGAAGGAGAGGCTGCATTGTCTCTTCTTCACGAGATGGCGGGAAAAGTCAATAATTCGGTTCCCATTCCACGAAGCTGCTATTTGGTTTTGTTTTCGTACTTCTCCAGCATTTCCGGAGTGCTCTCTCCTCAGGAGGGGAAGGACAAGTTGAAGGAGATGTGCGATTTGCATTGTGCTGTGATGCATAGTTTGGAGGTGTGCAAGGCCACGAACTGTGACGAGAACGAGGTGTACAATCACTACATCCTATCGCTGATCAAGGTGGACGCTGATGCACTGCATTCCGATTAGAGTGGAAATCTGAAGGAGGCGCGCTATACAGCCATCGAAGCATCGTCGTCTCCATCCTTTAACACAGACACCTACACTTACCTGCTGATGGGCATTAATCATCTCCTGAAGGTCAAGAAGGGCAGCGAGAGCGAAGAAGACAAGGCGCAGACTATCGCGCTGGCGCAGACCCTGCTCAGGAAGTACCGAAGGGTAATCGCCATGATCCTGACTCACCAAAAGATGGGGGCCCCAACGGTGGGTTTCTACCTGCAGATGATCCACCTGCTGGGTCACTACCACGAATACGACAAGCTGGACGGCTTGATTCAGAGCATGAACAAGGACAAGATTCCGTTCGACGGTCGGATGTGGATTCCGAAGTGCTGGCGTGAGGCGTAGCTACTCAGCGTTGATCGACGCCTTCGAGGACACACAGCTCGTGATCGACGTCTACAACGACGCAAAGATGAATGTGAGCGATGATGATGCGATTGAGGCGAAGCTTCCCGAGTCGGACCCCTACGCGGCGCAGCTGTTTCCCCAGGAGAGTACAACGCAACAGTACCAGCAGTTCCCGAAGGTGATCGATTGTGAGCGATTGAAGCAATCTGCGTGCAAATCACTGGTGCTGCAGGAACTATCGTCCGTACATGAGGATGGAGGTGGTGAGTTGCAGATGAATCCCAATGCGGTGGAGTCAGTGCACGATCTCATCTTCATCACGGATTACTTCACGCCGGGGAAGACGAACTTCAAGACGGTGACCAGCATGCTTGATAAGCTTCACATCTTCTGGTTCCAGGGACCAAAGGACGGAAGAGTGTATGTAACGCGCGATGCGATTCTGTGGAGGTGCGAAGAGAAGATGATGCGTAGCGACTATCTGACAAAGGTGGACGAGAACAAGAGAGTGTGGGGATTCAAGAAGCTGGTGATTGCGCGAACGAAGATGATTCCCCTCCTGCTCCTCTTAGTGTGGGTATGACCTGCAGGGCTCACTCCTAGACCTCTTCCCATTGCGTACGAGATGCTAAAAGGGTGGTTCTGCTCTGTTTGTTGCATCAAACAATCCAGCAAGATTTAGACTCTGCCGTCCTTCTTGCCCTTTCTATGCTTCTTGCCCTTCTTGCCTCTCTTGCCGACGAGGTCGCTCTCCATGGAGCCGAGAGCCTTGCCGGTCCAGCCGATGATCACGAGCTGGCAGATCTGCATCACCAGAGTGCCCATCACTACGCATCACGCCCACCACCCACACGCACTGGCAATGAAGCCGAAGAAGCGGTTGCGGTTGTAGTTCAGCAGCTGGTTCAGGAAGTAGAGGAAGCCGCCAACGAAGCCCACGTAGCAGGTGGTGGTGTAACCCGAGGAGAACTTCTACAGGTCAGGAGATGAGCGGGAGATCACCTCGTGATCGGAGGAGAGGAAACCGAGGATGAGAAGGAAGTAGGTGTACAGCACGTTATCCAGAGTCCAGATCATATCGGCAGAGTGGTCGATCATGAAGTAGGTGGCGACCATCTGAGGCATGTACTTCTGGTACGCCCACTTCTTGTAGAAGTCACGCTCTTGCTATGCGTGATGGAGGGGTATGAAGAAATACGAGATCAAGACCAGAGGCGAAGCAAATCTCGAACACGACCATCAGCGCAGACAGACGGAGGGTTCCGCTCTATTCCTCACGCTCCCACAATGCTATTTACGAGGACGCGGGCCATCACGGAGCCGCGGAACACATTCTCAAGGCAGTTACCCACAGCGACGAGGAGGAGAGACGCGAGGGCATCTAGGATGAAGAGAATAAGGCGCAAATACCGAACAGGCGGAGGAAAATACGGAATCCAGCCCAATCTCCCTCAGACTTCAGGAAGGACAGCAAGCAGCTCTCCACATACTTCTAACCATGAGCAATTGACAAGGAAAGAACTCTCAGCTCGTCGAAACCGCAGCTGCTGAAGTTGTTCTCAATCAGCTGGGAAATGATCATTCCGAGGGCGGAAGCCAGGGTGAAGAACAGAGAGGCGTAGCACAGCTTCGAGCCAGCCTTGACGGAGGTAGTGGCACCCTAACCGTGAGTGGCACAGAAACGGGTCGCTTACTTCAACGAAAATGGCAGAATACTTCGCAATAGCGCTCATTTTCAATCGGTAACTCTAATCAAGGATCAACACCAAGAATAAAGAAATATGACAACAGGAAGTGTGTTTTGTCGATAAGATTTGGGTCCTGTCCAAAAGTCCGTGTTTCCATTCAACACAATTACAAGAATAGGGTCGCCCTTGGCAACATACTCCAAAACAGTTGGATTGTGTCGCATCTTGCTGAAACACTTGAAGCGATCTGCTTCCTTGCCTTTCTCTTCCTCATGGAGAGAGGTGAAGACAACATAGAGAACGGTGGAGGGAGCATCCTATCACCGTTTGTTGTTCTCTGTATGCCATTGGTATGTACCTTCTCTGAGAATCGCATACACAAAGCATAGAACACAACAAACTGAGAGAACGATGTCGCTCCAATCCCCTCATTCTTGCCTTTATCCCCTTCCCCACTTTCCACAGATCCCATTTTGTAGCTTCCAGACAGAATCAGAATTAGACAATCCCCTTCATCAATGAATAAGATTAGTATTCCGTTCGTGAAGAAAACCACGCGCGACTTTATCCGCCAAGTGCGCGCGGCCAAGACTGCGGCCGAAGAGAGAGCGATCATCTCCAAGGAATCCGCCATGATTCGTAACGCCTTCCGCGAGGAGGACAAGGTGAATGCCCAATCCAACATGGCGAAGCTCCTTTTCATTCACCTTATGGGATATCCGAGCTACTTCGGTCAAGTGGAGAGTGTGAAGCTGATTGCATCTCCCAACTTCAGCGACAAGCGAATGGGCTATCTGTCGCTGGTGATCCTGCTCAGCGAGGACAACGACATCTTCCTTCTCGTGACCAACACGCTGAAGAGCGACCTGAACTCCAAGGAGCAGTAGGCATGTGTGGGAAGCGTAAGGCGTAGCTACGTGGCCGGTTTGGCATTGACGGCTGCTGCGAACGTGTGCTCGGAGGCCATGGCTCGCGACATCTTCACGGACGTTCTGCAGCGGATGAACTCGACGGACCCCTTCCTGAAGAAGAAGGCGTGCCTGTGCATGGTGCGCGTGCTGTCGAAGGTGCCCGAGCTGACGGAGGATATGATCAAGTCGCTACCCACGCTCCTGGGCGATGAAGACCACGGCGTGCTGATCAGCGGTTCTCCCTATATTCTGATCTGAGTCATAGCTACTTCTCTCACATACTATATCCTGAAGAAGAACCCGGCGTACATTCCGAAATTCCGCAAGCTAGTGCCGCGCCTCATCAAGAAGATGAAGGTGATCATATCCAGCGGCTTTAAGAGCGAATACAACGTGGGCGGCGTGCCGGACCCGTTCCTCCAGGTGGAGATGCTGAAGCTGCTGTGTCTTCTGGCCACGCACGACACGGAGAGCAGCGACGCGCTGGGCGACCTTCTGGCCTTCGTAGCATCAAGATGCGGTGATGATGCGCAGATCGCGACGAAGACGGACAGCAGCTGCATGGCGGGCAACGCGGTGCTGTACGAGACCGTGAAGACCATCATGAGCATCGAGGCGGCGAGCGGGCAGCGCGTGCTGGGCGCGAACATCCTGGGCAAGTTTTTGCTTCACAGCGACAGCAACATTCGCTACGTGGCGCTCTCCATGCTGCTGAAGGCACCGCTCGCCACAGCGCCTCACCCGTAGATGGCCGAGGTGGACCACGCGGCCGTCTCGCGTCATCGCGGCACCATCATCGGCTGTCTGAAGGAGAGCGACCCGTCCATTCGCCGCCGCGCGCTGGAGGTCGTGTTCGCGCTGGTGAACCTGAAGAACGTGGAGGAGCTCGTGCGCGAGCTGCTCAACTATCTGGTGCGCGTGCGGACGGCTCATGAGGCGTAGACGGTGGCGGACGACACGGAGCGGCCGGAGCTGATCTCGCGCATCACGTCGCTGGTGCAGCAGTACGCGCCGTCGTCGCTGTGGCAGGTGGACACGCTGCTGGCGGTGCTGCAGGTGAGCGGCCGCTACGCGAACGAGGAGGTGACCTCCGCGCTGATCAGCATCGTCGGCAACGAGGAGGACGCGCTGGCCAGCTACACGGTGGGCATAGCGACGGGGCATGAGGCGTAGATCCACAAGCTGTTCCTATTCGCACAGCGCGACCTGACGCAGGTGTCGCTGACGCAGGTGGCCGTGTGGTGCATCGGCGAGTACGGCGAGGAGCTGCTGGAGGACTACTACGACGCCGCGCGGCAGCAGCAGCTCGACGCCGTCAGCGAGACCGCCGTGCTGGACTTGCTGGAGCGCGTGCTGAAGACGCCCGCGGTGGACGCGATGACGAAAAGTGGGGGTGTGGGGGGGCAGTGAGGCGTAGCGATGGTGCTGACGGCGCTGGCGAAGTTGGCGGACCGCTTCTCGGAGGAGGCCTTGCCGCGCATCACGGCGCTGCTGAAGCCGTTCGAGACGTCGTGCGTGCTGCAGGCACAGGAGCGCGCGTGCGAGTACGCGGCGCTGCTGTCGGAGGAGGGCGCGGCGGTGCGCGAGACGGTGCTGGACCGCATGCCGCCGCTGGACATCGACAACGCCAAGGCGCGCCGCGCGGAGGAGGAGAGCGAGGAGAGTGAGGACAGCGACACGGACAGCGAGGAGGGCGAGTGGGCGTGGGAGGCGGCGTTGAGCGTAGGTCCGCCAAGCCTGCCAAGCCTGTCAAGGCTGCCAAGGCGGCGAAGCCCGCGCAGCCCGTGAACCTGATGGACGACCTGCTGGGGCTGGGCGCGGCGCCGGCGGGGGACTCGCTGGGCAGCGACCTCGCCGGCGTGATGGACATCCTCGGCTCCGTTACCGCGCCCGCTGCGCCTGCTGCGCCTGCTACCGACCCCATGGACTTCTCCTCCATCCTCAGCACTACGGGAACCACAGGCACCACAGGCACGAATGCCACGGCGGAATCGGAGGTGGTGGATTACGCGTCGCCGGCGACGGTGGAGACAAGCGGTGAGGGTGAGGTGGAGGCATGAGGAGCAGACCCGTCGACGCTGACGGCGTTCGAGGAGGACGGCGTGAAGGTGGTGTTCAAGATGAAGAAGGGCGATGACGATTCCGACACCATCATCAAGGCGACTATCTCCAACAGCAACAGCGCGGACCTGGAGGAGTTCTCGATGCAGGCGGCGGTCCCGAAGTACATGAAGGTGCAGATGAAGCCGATCTCCGATCCGGTGATTCCCGCCAACAACGAGGATGTCTCCACGCAGCTGATCCGTATTCGCAACAACGCGTTTGGCGAGGTGGGAGCACGGGAGTAGGGTGAGCTGTAGAAGGCGTCGGTGTTGAAGCTGCGTATTACTTACGAACTGAACGGGGAGTCGGTGACGAAGGTCGCGACGGTGGACGAGATCCCTGATCATTTGTAAAGGAATTCTGTGTTTGTTGCACACGCTTCAGCGGTTTTCCGCTTTACCGGCAACTCCTCTTTGCCGGCAAAAGCAGGTGAAGAGTGTGGAGAATGAGCTCGACAATTGACTCCCTGTTTGGAAAGAAGAGGTCAAGTCTTCCAGAAGGGCAGGAAGCACAGAATCTCGCTTCTGCCGATTCTCTCCCAAATGGAATGTACGTACTGCGGATGAAGTCATCACATCCAGTAAAAACGAGGAAACAAAACAAAAGAGTGATGTGATTGAGATTTCGTGGTTTTTGGCTATTCTCCATTATTGCGTAGTTCGTCGTCAGACAGCGATAGTGACGAGACGATTGGTGATTTGCTGAAGAGTAAACAGTACCACTCGACGGATTGGTGATTATGGGTAGGGCGACTTCTGCTGCAGCGGAACACCCACAGAAGGAGTAAGAAAAGGAAAGAGATTTCATGCTAATCAGTAGAGGCGCTGTTGAGAACTCGAATCCCAACGCAGTCGATGTGCTGGAGGGACAGAAGAAACTGTATATGCTCATTGACAAGGTGAAGAGAAACGAATCGCTTCTGTACTTGACGCAGAGACGGAAGGAGCACATCAACGCTCGCTTGAAGGAAATCGACAAGAAGATGGCGAACCTCTCTTCCACTACCTCAGGGCCGAGTCCTCTTCCTCCTCTCCCGTCACTTGTAGCCAATGCCGCTCTCGCTTCCTTTTTGCTGGATAATGCAAAGCCTCTCACGGCTGGAAACCTGTACACGAACGAGGAGGTCGGGATTCTCTTTCGTCTGTGGATGCATCTGGCGGATTTCCACGACGTGTACAACCTGTCGATTTCCGACGTCAGCTCCATCTTCTCGTTCTACGAGCAGCTGAAAGCCCTCTCAAAGGAAGGCGCCTCGTGCGAAGACATCACCAAGCTGTCATCTTCGTCGTACGCCACCTACGACCTGTACTGCTCTCTATGTATCCTCGCACTCGACACCATCCTCCGCGACTTCAAAGAGCCCGATCATGAAACTCCCGAGGAGGAGCAGGAGGAGAAGGCGTCTCTCAAAGAAGGTGCCTCCATCTCTGCCATGTACGCCTTCCTGTTCCAGAACCTGGACATTGACAAGAACTGTGTTTCGATCACGGATTGGTTCGTTGTGTGCGCCATGCTGTTCTGGTCCTACGTCGAAGACCCCGGTCTTCCCTGCAGCACTCCGCTGGCAGAGAAGATGAAGAGTTGCTTCGAGAAGGTGCGAGAGGTTCCCGTGTGGCGGTGGGAGAGCGAGTGGATGGTGATGGTGCTGCTGGCGCTGTGTGAGATGGCGAGCGACTCGAGCAAGATGATGGACGAGATGGAGGACAACATCGAGCGTCGGAAGCAGAGGCTGAAGGAGCGTATGGAGCGGAAGAAGAACAGCCTCGAGGCGAAGGATGTGCCTGCGCTGTCTGCGGAGAAGGGGAAGCCAGAGGCGGAGGCGTTGGTGCTGGACCCGTCCTTCAGCGAGGAGCAGAAGAAGTACGTGGAGGAGCTGATGCGGCTGGTGGAGGCGAAGAAGGTGGAGGAGGTGAAGGTGCGACCGAAGGAGTGCTTTAAGTGTAGGCGGCGCTGCACCGGGCGAAGGACCTTGGCTTCATCGCCAACAAGCGAACCAAAGCCTACTCCAAGCCGTTCAGGCCGTTCGCGCGGCGCGCCAACGCGTTGCTGGACGAGGCGAGACGCGAAGCGAGGCGGCAGACGGTCCAGCGCGAGCGGCGGGCGCGCGACGCGGAGGAGCTGATGGAGCTGATGGACCTGCTGCCGTCGCTGCCGCTGCTGGGCAGTGATCACTACGGAAATCGGTACTATTTCTTACCGAGGGACTACCGCGCGATTTACGTGCTGTGCGACGGGGCGAGTCTGCGGGCGATGGAGAAGGAGAAGGAGCTGCTGACGGCGATGGGCCTGCAGCGCACGAGAGAGACGCGCCAGCCGGCGATGGAGGGAACGATGGAGGAGGTGCTGGGTGGGAGCCGTGGCGGCGGGTGAGGCGTAGCGCAGGCGGCGACGCGGATCGAAGCGAGCCAGCCGCGCGAGCTGAGCTGGCGCGTGCTGGAGGGCGTGGAGGCGGTGCAGAAGTTACTGGGCCGGCTGAGCCGCGCGAACGCGAAGGAGCGTTCGCTGAGCGACGCGCTGAGCAAGAACGCGACGGTGATCGAGTGACGATGGTGTGGTGAGGTGACAATCAGACAGTGGAAGAACGAGGCAGCGCCCGAGCTGACGGTGCACAAGCACTTCAGGAGCGAGGTGGCGACAGCGGCGACGGAGTTGCGAGACTGCCTGAAGGCGCTGAGCGAGGACGCGGACCGGCTGGTGGACCGTGCGAACCGGCTGAAGAAGAGCGACTTGGAGCCGGTGGTGTGGGAAGCACAGGCGACGCCGCAGGCCGAGGTGGCGTTCGCGCTGCGGGCCGTGCACTCCCTGCACAAGGGGTTCTTGCGAAGCGTGCTGCGGCCGCTGGATAAGCACCTGAAGATCCTGGAGATGGTGGCGATGGTGTGAAGGAGTGAGATGTAGTTTGTGCAGGGGGCGAGCGAGGCGGAGCTGGAGGTGGTGGCGCGGTGGCTGCGGCAGACGCTGATGGGAAGCAAGGCGGTGCGCGACGTGATGAGCAAGAAGGTGGAGGCGCCCGTGGAGAAGAAGCCTGTGGTGCCGCGGATGGCGATGTACCTGGGAAGCGACTCCTCCGATGACGAGGACGAGGAGCCGCGAGCGTCGAAGAAGCGCAAGGCAAAGACGGTCCATGCCGCGTCGAAGCGCCGCCGCGCGCCGAGTTACGAAGAGTCTTCTGAAGAATCGTCTGATGAGCCCTCTGATGAGCCCTCTGATGAGCCCTCTGACGAACCGTCTGATAAGCTGTCTGACGAGAGTGGAATGGAGACGGAGCCGGGGGACGAATGGGACGAGTACTGCAAGGTGTGCGGCAAGGGCGGCGAGCTGATCTGCTGCGACGGATGCCCGGCGTCCTTCCACCTGCGCTGCGCGCATCTGCGAGTAGGGACGGGGAGAGAAGTGAAGGCGTAGAAGGTGCCGGAGGGCGAGTGGTTCTGTCCCGACTGTCGTAGGGAGGTGTGTGGCGTGTGCAAGAAGAGCGGGCTGGGGATCCACGACAACATTGTGTGCGGCAACGAGGATGGAACGAAGGGCTGCGAGAGGATGTTCCACTTGGTGGGGGCGATGGAAGCGCGTGATGAGTAGAAGTGCGTAGGACTGAAGGAAGTGCCGGAGGGAGACTGGTATTGTCCGGACTGCTTGAAGAAGATGAAATACCGCTGTTTGTTACAACCAGAATATGTCTGTGACCGAGTCTACAAGAGAAGCGGGACTGGATCTGGTAAAGAACGATCTGCTGTACACGTTCGACGGGGTGGAGTGCATGGTGAATCAAGCCCAGTCCCATTCGGCGGGAACCCTATATTTGACGAAGGAGTGAGGTTACTTTTGGAAAATGAGCAATAGCAATCTTGTTTTTGTTGCTCCGGAAGGAGAGGACTACAGTCTTGCGATTGAGTATCCCGCCATTGGAGTTCACGCTGTTTGCCAGGAGGACACGCTGTGGAAGCGCCCGTGCATCTACTGCCAGATCTGCGATCCCCAGGCTGAGGATTCGGGCGAAGTGAACGTGATTTGCGGCGACCCGTCCTTCGACGCATTTGACCAGGGAGAGGAGGTGGAGGAGGAAGAGGAGGAGGAAGAGGAGGACGGATCCATCTTCGAGGTCCTGTTTTCTCCCTTGGAAACGGAGAAGAGTCGCTGTAATCCAACCGTCTTACTCCTAGTTGACTCTGTTTTTGACGGAATCAGCCGTCTTCAGGTGATGCACCCCGACCCTGTCAAGGAGGAAGAGGAGGACAACATGTTCATGACGGCGAACGGCTTGGTTGGCGTGGAGGATCACATCTGCAGCCTCTTCGAGAAGGCGGCTGTTCGTCTCGCTGAGCGGTTTCACGTGTAGGCGGAATACGAAGGGAATGACCACGAGTAATTGGACTGTTTGTTAACAAACACGGCACTGCTCCTTTCCAGGAATGATATACTTCTTGGTGGTCGGCATGAAGCCCTTGCCGCCCGTCACCTCCACCTCCTCCAGGTGCGTGTACAGCGACTTCGGCTCGTACGGTGTCTCATCTCCCGCCTCCTTCCTCAGCTGCACCGCGGCGGGCGTCTCGGACCCCGGCACCACCTCGCTCTGCGCAGGCACGTCCTCCTGCGCCGGCTCCTCCTGCATCGGCTCCTCCGGCTCCGGCGCCTGCTCCTCTTCCTCCTCCTCCTCGTCCAGCGCGTTCTCGGGGATCTCGCCCCACAGCTTCTCCTCCTCGGGGTTCAGCTTCTTGGTCGCTTTCTCCTCCACGTACACGCCGAACACGTCGCCGTACAGCGGGCGGCCTTGCTCGTCCACGGGCGGGCGGCCCCAGCCCTCGGCGTGGTTGCCGTACTGGCAGCCCGGCGGAATGGGACTGTTCAGGCCGGGGATGCGCAGGTTGGGGTAGGAGGGCGGCGGGCCGTAGCGCTGTTGCATCCACAGCCACGGCGGCGGCGACGTGGGCGTCATGCCCAGCGCTTCCTAGCGGTGAGGCGACGCGACGGGGCGTACGCGCAGACGGTCGGAGAGCTGGCCGGGCTTGCGGTCGGTGAGCCGCACCTCGTACTCCTTGCCCTCGTAGTACACCTCGCCGAAGCCCGTCATCTTCGGCTTGCGCATGTGCTGGAAGAAGGCGCTCTCGCTATCTGTGACGCTCCCCGCGCGCACTCACAGCACGTCGTAGCTGATGTCCATGCGGTGCAGCTTCGGATGCATGCGGTCGCGCGCCTGCGACTGCAGGCTCTTCTCGCGCTCCTCCTCCGTGATCGACGCGCGCACCTCCGCGATGCCCGTGTCCGCGATGTAGTCTGCGCCTCACGCCACGCCCGCGCGCCTACCCGGCAGCTTGAACGGCGGCTTCTCCGTGCCGCGGCGGCCCTGCAGGTAGTGGCGCTTGGAGCACCAGTGGCGCGGCACGGGCACGGTGTTGCGGTAGGACTTCAGGTACACCAGCAGGCGAGGATCCGACGCCGTCACGTCCTCCACCTCCACCACGTCCGGGCGGCGGACCAGCTGCTTCAGCTCCGCCACCGTAAGGCGGCTCGCCAGCTTGCGCGCCTTCTTGCTCATCTTCTTTTCGCCGGGGGCTTCGTCTCCCTTCATCAGGCTTTCCTAGTTCATCATATCGTTTCCGAGCAACTACAGCAGTATCGGGATGCTGGGAGCCATCTGCACCGGCAGCACTGGCATCCGTGGAGGCAGCAACCTACACATGAAAAGCAATACGAATCTAAACAGTTTCGATCTGAGCAGCCTCTTTAGCAGCAAAATTCTGGAAGACCTCTTGCAGCTCCTTGTATTGGTCCTTCACCTTCTCAAATGCACTGTCGTACACGTAATTTGAATCGTCCTCCGCTGGGGTCTGTGTATCCGTATTCTCTGCTTTCTTCTCCTCCTGAGTCACAATCTAGAAGAGTAAGGAGAAGACACAAAGAAGCGCACCTTTTCCACCTTCTCCTTGTTCAATAAAGCTCCCTCCTTCTTATTCTCCTTCTTCTTCTGTCGCCTCTTCTGGTTCTTTGTGAGTCTCTTCTACGTTGATAAGACCATTACGTCGCGAATTACCTTTGTATCCACTATCATACCGAGTGCAGGGAATACAAGAATAATCCTTCTCTGAGCCCAATCCCGAAAACAAAAAATACTCCCGATTTTTGCACTCGGTGAAAACTCGCCCACTATCGCTTCTCACTATGGAAAAGGATAAGAAGGTGGCTATGAAGGGGAAGAAGAGTGCAGCGCTCCAGCCGGCTGTGAAGGAAAAGGTGGGGATTAGACCATTCCAATAAGGAATGTAGGTGAAGTACACAAACAAGCAGCGTTGTCTTGTTCTCGCATCGCGTGGCGTGAATTACCGCACTCGCCACTTGATGAAGGATTTGGAGTCTCTGATGCCCCATTACAAGCCGGATGTGAAGGTATTCGTTGTCTTTATCAGTACTGACGGACTAGCTTGACATCAAGAAGGGACTGGCCGAGATCACGGATATCGCTGAGATGAAGTCCTGCACATACTCTATATTCTTTGAAGTGCCCTTACAACTCTACACTCACACATAGACGCGCAGACACACGGATGTGTACATGTGGATCAGCCGCATTCCCAATGGCCCCTCTGTGCGCTTCCTACTGCAAAATGGTCGCACTCTCTCATTCCCCTAATGCCTAGTCCACACTACGGAAGAGCTCAAGATGACGGGCAACTGTCTCATGGGCTCCCGCCCGCTGCTCCTCTTTGACAAGCAGTTCGACTCCGCGCCCGAGCTGCAGCTGATCAAGGCCCTCTTCAAGGAGGTCTTCGCCGTTCCGCTGGGCCATCCGAAGAGCAAGCCGTTCGTGGACCACGTGATGTCCTTCTTCGTGGTGGACGGCAAGATTTGGATCCGCAACTACCAAATCTCCGAGAAGGGTCTGGCGGAGCATGATGCCGAGAAGTTCGCCAAGCGCGGCGAGGAGCCGTCGCTGACGGAGATCGGTCCTCGCATGGTGCTGGAGATCATCCGCATCTTCGACGATAGCTTCACCGGCAAGACGCTCTACGAGAACCCCAACTACGTGTCGCCCACCGCCGCGCGGTCGATGGAGAAGAAGAAGAACTCGGGCAGCTACGCCAAGCGGATGAAGGCGCTGGTAGGGTTGAGGGGGAACGTTGAGGCGTAGGAGAGACTGGAGCAGAGAAGGGAGGAGATGATCCTTCCCGAGGACGAATTGGCCGATGTGTTCCAATAGTGCTTCTTGTTCAACAAACAGTGCTGTGTACTACGGTGCAGTTTGGTTGTCACCTCTACTTGCTGAGGGACATGACAGCGTTGATCATATCGTTGTCGTTGTCGCGGAGCGCCTTCACGGCGGCAGCACGCGTGCACTTGGTCTGCTCAATCACGAAGGTGATATCGTCGGGGTTCAGACCCGTCTCATCGACAGCCTCAGCCTCCTCAGCGGGAGCCTCGGCAGCAGGAGCCTCAGCAGCGGGGGCAGCCTCCGTCTCCTCGGGAGCCTGGAACTTCTGAGCAGCAGCCTGCTGGAGGAAGTTGCTCGTCTCGCCGTTGTCCACTCTCACGGTACCGAACACCACGTAGATGTCCTGAGTGTCGCTCTTGTAGACGGTGGGCTGGTCCACGTAGAAGTAGGTCTTCTCATCTCTCTTGAAGGTGGCTCTCATGATATCGGGAACCTCCGTCATGGGGTGAGCGAGGACGGCCTTTCTGGCCTTCTTCTCGTTTCTTCCCACCTTGGGCTTCTACGCCATGACCGCTACAGCCAAGGGATTACGGGCATTTCGGGCATCTGCATCTCCTCGTGGTTGTGCTCCTCCTCGTGGTGGCACTCGCCGTTGCACTCGTGCTCCTCCTACGGAAATGAGCCAACACAAAACGGGGGCGTACAACAGGGGTAGTCTTGACTTCCTCGGCCATTGTATCAATTACTAGAGTAGAATTACAACACAAACGTAGTAATGTGGCGAGTCTCCAGAATCGCCATTCTCACACAATACGGTTATTCTCGCCCTATGACCCCCAATGCGGGTAGGCCTCATCGTGGAATAGGGACTTAAATGGCAATAACTCCCTTCCGGAATTCCAATTATTCGTCATTTTTCTCAATTTCGTTGCACAATGCAGGGACTCGTGATGTCGTGCATGCGTTGGAGCGCTCCCCTCATGGGAAAGATGATGGTGGTGAGAGCGACTCTCTTCTCATCCATACCCTCCTTCCCGATTTGTTCCTTCTCTTGTAGACAGCATGAGCCTTAGACTCCAAATCCCTTGTTCCTTCTTCTGCAAATGCCCTGTCAGCCGTTTTCCAGTCACTTCGGCTTTCTCTCGATGATTCCCTCACTGACGGAGTGCTGTTTGTGGGGAGACCGCGTCGCATGCCGAAGAAGGTGGTGTCGGGAAGTGTGGGTGATGCATAGGCCAACCACGGCGCTCGTCCGAACAGCCATGTTCGAAGGAGAGAGAAGAAGCCTCGCCATGTGTGCCGTGTTTGTAACAAAGACAACGATGATAGTCGTTATGTTACAAGTCTCGCAAGACCTCAAACAACGTCTTATCACATCTCCTTATTCCTGATCGCAGTCGCGAGCAATGTGGCCGCTCTTACCGCACTTGCGGCACACGGGCGCATTGGGGCACTCGCGAGCAATGTGACCAGTCTGGCCGCAGTTACGGCAGGTGCGCTCGTTCTTGCACTCGCTGGCAATGTGGCCGGACTGACCGCAGTTGCGGCACACGGGCTCGTTGGGGCAGTCGCGAGCGATGTGGCCCATCTGGTGGCAGTTGTGGCACACCACGTTTCTGCTCACTCTGGGAGCGCGTCTCTCACCACTACTCCATCAGCACACAAACACACCCCCACCCCTCAGGGCACTCGAAGGCCTTGTGGCCGGGCTGACCGCACTTGTAGCACACGCCCTCACGCTTCTGGGTGTTGCTGGGGCAATCGCGAGCCTTGTGGCCCACACCACCGCAGTTGTAGCACTTCATCTGGCTCTCCTCTCCCTCAGCGGGCTCTACCTCCTCACCCCTTCCCTCCGCCACTCACTGTTGGGGCAATCGCGAGCCTTGTGGCCAGTCTCGTGGCAAATGTAGCACTCCATCTACGCCATCATTTCCGCCAGCAAGCCAGCTACCTTCTACTTCGTATGAACAAATTGTGAATTGTGGTCGACTCCACCACCGAATGCCGCCTCTGGAAACGCTGGTTGAAACCGTGACTCTCCACAGTGGAATGATCCGTCGTGAATGGCTCTCTGAAAGAGGGAAGATGGAAGACAAAAGTCGAGACATCTTGTCCGAGTGGTTAAGGAGACAGACTAGAAATCTGCTGGGCTTTGCCCGCGCAGGTTCGAATCCTGCAGATGTCGCTTTTTTGCCCTTTCTTTTTCTCCCTGTCATCCCTCATGGGATGCACACACTCTGTATTCCCAACAGTAATCACCCAGTCGGAGAAAGAGTTGAATCCACCAGCATGCCCTCTTCTCGCTCTCACCCTCATACAACGCATGAATCCACTCACTACATCACACTCCACAGGAACTCAAACCCTTTCTCTCCTCAGTGTTCATCTCACAGAAAGATGCCCAACGAATCTGAGTTCGAAACAGTCATCTCCGAGGCCGACGTGGAGGCTGGAGTGATGCCCATCCCCCAGGCCAACGCCAATGCCCAACAAGCGGGAGCGCCGGCTCCGGCGCCGGCGTCGAGCGGCTGGAGCCTGGCGAGCCTGAGTGGACTGCAGAAAGTGGTCTTGAATCGACCAAGTCACACGTAGTACTTCGATCTGAACGCGTCCGAGTTGAAGGACCGCCTGATGGCTCTCTGCATGCCGTGGAAGGGGAAGAGCCTCTACGACATGGTGAACAACAAGCCCGATTTGTATCTCTTCCCTTTCGCGTTGAGCGTAGATATATGCCCCTGTGGATGACCTTCTTCTCTGCCACCGTCTTCTGCTTCCTGTGGATCATGTTCACGGGGAAGGAGACGCTTCCCATTCTCCATGCCGGAAGGTCCATGTGCCTGTACCTCCTGTGGCTGGGACTGTCTGCGGCGGCATTGTGGGGTTCTTCTTCCTTCGTTGGCGCTCCAACGGGTATGGTTGCCAGTGTCAGCTACAACGCCTACGTAACCCTGCTGTGCGAGATTCCCTGCCTCCTCTTCTCCTGGAGTTTTCTGTTCTCGTTTTTGTTTTGTCTCGCCTGTACCGGTGCGGTCTCCTTCTTCAACCTGTACAAGCGATATACGGTAGGCGTTCTCCGCTCTTCTTAGGTGTAGGATGGAAACCAGGCCAAGGGAATCGCCGCTTTCGTCATCTACGTGTTTGTCTTTGTTATCACCTCCCGGGCGATGCGTCCCTAAGTGGCCTGTTCTCCCCTGATTGTTGAACAAACGCGCTTACTTCATGGTGTCCATTCTCGCCACGGCAGCCGCGCCCACGACTCCCACCTTGTCGCTGGCCTCGGAAATCACGAGTTCGCAAGAAGGCTCCTGGATCGTCCAATGGTAGTGAGAAAACTGCTTCTTGATCTTCTCCAGCAGGAAATCGCCCGCCAGAGCCAAACCGCCGGAGAACACGATGAGCTCCGGGTCGAGGACACGGCACAGGTTCACGCAGCACACGCCCAGCGCCTCGGCCGCAATGTTGACGCAGTGGTCGGCAACGACGTCTCCAGCCTTGGCCGCGTCCATGATCGTCTTGGCTGTCACCTCCGGGATGTCGCGCAGAGAGGAGGTCTCCGACGGATGATCCTCCAGGTACTTCTTCGTCTGCAGCACCAGGCCGTTCGCCGAAGCGTACTTCTCGTAGCAACCCTTCTGGCCGCAGCCGCAGGGCGTTCCGTTCACAATGTAGATCTATTCGTGAGAAACGTAAAAAAGGCAAACGGAGTGGCCCGGCTCGCCAGCCCAGCCGCTGCCTCCGTGGATGATCTGTCCGTTCACCACAACACCACCGCCGATTCCAGAACCGAGTGCTATTCCTTATCCGGCAATGCTGAAGGTACTGATGGTCACCATGTTCTTCTTGCCCTTGCCGGCACCCACCCAGCACTCCGCAGCGCAAGCGGCGTTCGCATCGTTGTCGAGAATAGTCTACTCATGAATCCCCTCTCAAACGGCCCACCTTCACGCCCGTCTGGTCCTTGATCATCTGGGCGAGGGGGACGTGGTCCCAAGTGGGGAAGTTGGACGCCTTGATCACAACGCCGTTCTAGGATGAAACATAATGAAAAAGAAAACGTCAAAATCGATGGTGCCGGGGGAACCAACACCGATCTCCGCGATCTTGCTCCAGGTGAGTCCGGCCTCCTCCACCGCCTTGGTGGCGACCTTCACGAGGGAGGCAACCACTCCCTTGTCGGAGTAATCGTCCAGAGGCTCGGAGAAGACGGTGAGGAGCTCCCCATCGTCGTTCACCACTCCGGCCTTGGCGTTCGTGGCGCCCAGATCGATGCCAACGAAATAGCGCTGCTTCTTGCTCCCCTTGAAAAACCGATCGGCGGCCTTCTTCGAGGCGTAGCCGAGGAGGACGGCGCCGAGGATAGCGCCTCCAATCTTCACGATATTGGAACTCGTACCGCTCATAACAAAAGTGTGAAACACAATCTCCAACAAACAGGGAAAAGCAACCAAATCCTCCATCTTCACTTAGGCAGACACACCACCACCGCACACCAGACGGCGAATAGCGAGTTGCTTGCGGGTCATGCGTCTCTGCACAGGCTGCTACGCATCATCCTCTCTCCTCA
>OIWT01002160.1_pt1 | contig 21070 bp, 21 predicted proteins | sample 1587701 | NCBI WGS metagenome assembly OIWT01 (sample SAMEA3888904, study PRJEB22519) | human gut metagenome | biome: human gut; feature: human-associated habitat; material: faeces | place: Denmark | collected 2009
TATATGATATGCCACTCCAAAACAAAGAAGAAGAGTTGATGGGAACGATGATTGACGGCAACGAGATTACAGAAGTTCATCAATATTTCAAAGGTGTATGCAAGAAGTGTAAGACGATTATATAATACATATAATAGATATTTTATTGACTAACTTATTAAAAAGTGACGATTATGAAAAAGTTTATTTGTACCGTATGTGGTTACATCTATGAAGGTGAAAAAGCTCCTGAACAATGTCCGATGTGTAAAGCTCCGGCTTCCAAATTCAAAGAAATGAGTGAAACGTCTTTGGAATTTGTATCAGAACACACTGTTGGTGTGGCTAAAGGCTGCGATGAAGAAATGATTAAAGACCTGAACAATCACTTCATGGGTGAGTGCACAGAGGTTGGTATGTACTTGGCTATGAGCCGTCAGGCTGATCGTGAAGGCTATCCTGAAATCGCAGAAGCTTTCAAGCGTTATGCTTGGGAAGAGGCTGAGCATGCTTCCAGATTCGCCGAATTGCTGGGCGACTGCGTTTGGGACACCAAAACCAATTTGGAAAAACGCATGAATGCTGAAAGCGGTGCTTGCGCTGACAAGACTCGCATTGCAAAACGTGCTAAAGAATTGAATCTGGATGCTATCCATGACACTGTTCATGAAATGGCTCGCGACGAAGCTCGTCACGGTAGAGGATTTGAAGGCCTGTACAACAGATATTTCAAGAAATAAAAGGATGTTTTTTTCCCGTTAATATAAAGCCGCCGTAAGATGAAAACTTACGGCGGCTTTTTTGTTTTAGGACTTTGGAGCTTGGGTTAATAATGCTATTTTTGCATCATCACAAGAATATTGAAATATGATAAGCGGAATGGATTATGTAGACAAACATTCAGTAACAATTCGATGTAGAAGACCCATCACATCGCAGGAGATGTTTGAGATGATATTTTCCAATTATCCTCCATCGGTCAAATTCCTTTTTGGTTTGCGTAACAGATTGGCAACATTGTTTGGTTTAAAATCAAGCGAAGACTTTCATAACTATATATCTGAACAAACATCTAGTCATACCCGTATAAATAAAGATGATAAGCATCTGTCTGTGAGTGTAATGTTGGAATGTGGTGATTGGACTGAGGGGTGTCAGCTTGTTAGCTTGGCAATATCCGTAAAGTTCCATAACCAGATGGGAAAAATTTATTTTTTGCTTATAAAGCGAGTTCATGGCTTGTTATGCAGAATGGCTCTGAACAGAGTCGTAAAAGCCGTAAAAACAACAGAGGAGAAGATAAATGGAAGCAATGAAAATAGTTGAAATAAGAAGCAACAAGAAACAATACTTGGACCTCCTTCTGCTTGGCGACGAACAGGAATCCATGATAGACCGTTATCTGGATCGAGGTGAAATGTTTGTCATGACAGATGTCCATGAGCATGCCGTTGCTGTGGCTGTGGTCACGAATGAAGGAGATGGTGTATTGGAGCTGAAAAACTTGGCTGTAAGCCCTTCTTACCAGCGAAAAGGCTACGGTCGACAGATGATTGATTACCTGTGCAAGCATTATAGAAATGTATATCAGATACTGCAAGTTGGCACAGGAGACAGTGTGCAGACCATGTCATTTTACCAAAGTTGCAATTTCATCTATTCTCATACGATTCCCGATTTCTTTACGAAACATTACGACCATCCGATAATAGAAGGAGGTCGGGTATTAAAAGATATGATTTATTTTAAGCGCAATCTTGAGTGATTTATTAAATGATGTTGAGCAGATGCAGCACGGTCGGAGTAAGCAATGCTGTCAGAAGGCCGTTAAGAGTCAACCCTAAACTTGCAAAAGCACCATATTTACGCCCGCGTTCCATTGCCGTGGAAGTGCCTACGGCATGGCTGGCTGTTCCCATGGACAAGCCTTGGGCGATAGGACTGGCTACATGACCTAAACTTAGCACTCGAAAACCAAAAACTGCCCCAAACAATCCGACACAGACGACAACGGCTGCTGTCAGGGACGGAATGCCGCCCACACTCTTGGTTACTTCCATTGCGATAGGGGTAGTTACTGACTTTGCAGCCAATGACGTAATAATGGCAGGAGAAGCACCCAGCCATTTTGCTGTGAAGATTACGGAAACGATTCCGACCAGGCATCCGACCAGCTGGGAAAGGATAATAGGAAGCAACTGTTTGCGTATATCCTTTAATTGCAAATACAAAGGAACTCCCAGAGCCACGACAGCAGGTTTTAACCAAAATTCGATGAGATGTCCCCCTTCATTGTATGTCTCATAACTGATGCCCGTCACCTTCAAAAAGATAATAAGCATGGCTATTGTAAGTAAGATCGGATTCAGTATGACCCATCCTGTACGTTTCTGAAGGAATTTTGAAAAGAAAAAGAGTCCAAATGTCAGGGCTAGTAAAAAGAATTGATTGTTGAAGTATTCCATGGTGTATTATTTGTTTTCTTGTTGATTATCCTGTTGGTTATTGTTCGTGTGGTCATGCTTGGAAAAATGCATGTGTCGTCTGATATATTGATGTGACCATCCTGTGCACACCAGCACCAAAATAGTGCTGACTACAGTCGATACGACAATCGGGATGAATTCAGCTTGGATAATATCGAAGTAAAGCATTAGAGCGACACCGGGAGGGACAAAGAAGAAGCCTAAATTGGCAACTAAAAAATCGCTTAACCCTTGGACCCATTGAAGTTTAACCCACTTTAGTTGGAGGAATAGTGTAAGTAATAACATGCCAATAATGCTTGACGGTAATTTGATGCCTGTCACATAAACAATCAATTCTCCCAAGGCGAGGCATCCAAACAAAATGAAACATTGACGTATCATGCGTTATCCTTTGATTTTTAAAAACCGGGCAAAATTAATGGTTCTTGGAAAATCCGCCAGAGATAGCATGGATTTTTCTGCAATATGCATTCTTTTTTTGATGCAAATCAAAAAAATATCTTTGAATATCCGGCAATCCAAAAGAAATAGGTATTTTTGAAGCCTAATATGATTATCTAACCTAAAACTTACATTATTTTATTATGGGAGGTTTCTTTGGAACTGTTTCGACAAAAGATTGTGTGACTGATCTGTTTTATGGGACAGACTACAATTCTCATTTGGGCACGAGGCGTGGTGGTATGGCGACTTATGACCGCGAAAAAGGATTTATCCGTTCTATCCATAGTCTGGAAAACGCCTATTTCAGAAATAAATTTGAAGATGAATTGCCAAGGTTCAGTGGCAATGCCGGCATTGGTATTATTAGCGACACAGATTCACAGCCGTTGGTCATTAATTCACACTTAGGTAAGTTTGCCATTGTTACAGTTGCTAAAATCAACAATATAGAAGCTCTAGAGAAAGAATTACTGGAACGCAATATGCACTTTGCCGAGCTGAGTTCCGGAAAAACAAATCCCACAGAATTGGTATCACTGCTGCTCATCCAAGGAAAAAACTTTGTGGATGGCATTGAAAATGTCTTTCGCTCTATTAAAGGCTCATGTTCTATGTTGCTTCTCACGGAAGACGGCATAATCGCAGCGCGTGACCAATGGGGACGTACGCCAATCGTTGTAGGGAAAAAGGAAGGAGCTTATGCCCTGACGAGCGAATCAAGCAGTTTTCCCAATCTGGACTTTGAAATCGAACGTTATGTCGGTCCGGGTGAGATTTTGCGGGTACGTCCTGATGGTATCGAACAGATGCGCAAGCCTAATGAGGAAATGCAAATATGTTCATTCTTATGGGTTTATTATGGGTTTCCTGTGTCTTGCTATGAAAATAAAAATGTCGAAGAGGTGCGCTTCGCGTGTGGTTATAAGATGGGGCAGAAGGACGAATCCGAAGTGGATTGCGCTTGCGGTATTCCAGATTCGGGCGTAGGCATGGCATTGGGGTATGCGGAAGGCAAAGGTGTTCCCTATCATCGTGCAATCGCTAAATATACCCCAACGTGGCCTAGAAGTTTTACTCCGAGCAATCAGGCCATGCGTTCGCTCGTAGCGAAGATGAAACTGATTCCTAATCGGGCCATGCTGCAAGGCAAACGCATCTTGTTCTGTGATGACTCCATCGTACGTGGCACACAGCTTCGTGACAATGTGAAGATTTTATTTGAATATGGAGCTAAAGAAGTACACATGCGCATAGCTTGCCCTCCGCTGATTTACGGTTGCCCATTCATTAATTTCACTAGTTCCAAGGGTGATCTGGAGCTCATCACGCGTCGTATCATTCAAGAATTTGAAGGAGACCATACCAAGAATCTGGATAAATATGCGACGACAGATTCGCCGGAATATAAACGCTTGGTGCAGACAATAGCAGATCGTTTTGGCTTAAGTTCTTTGAAATTTAACACACTTGAAACCTTGATAGAAGCCATCGGACTGCCCAAATGCAAAGTCTGCACGCATTGCTTTGACGGAAGCAGCCATTTTTAAAAGAATCGTCTAATCTTAAAAATATTATTGCACTATGACAGTCATAGAACGTTTTCTGAAATATGTAAGCTTTGACACTCAGTCGAGTGAAGACTCACAGACTACGCCGAGTACGGCCAAACAAATGGTTTTTGCTGAATACTTAAAAAGCGAACTTGAAGAATTAGGACTGGAAGAAATTTCTTTGGACGAGAATGGCTATTTATTTGCCACTCTGCCGGCAAACATGGATAAAGATGTCCCGGTCGTGGGATTCATTGCCCACATGGATACCAGCCCGGACATGAGTGGCGAACATGTCAATCCTCGTATCGTGAAAGACTATGACGGGACGGATATCCAGCTCTGTACCGAAGAGAACATAGTGTTGTCCCCGAAACAGTTCCCGGAACTGCTTGATCACAAGGGAGAAGATTTGATAGTGACGGATGGAAAAACTTTGTTGGGAGCTGATGACAAAGCAGGCATCGCTGAGATCGTAGGAGCTATAGCTTATCTGAAGGCACATCCGGAGATCAAGCATGGAAAAATCCGTGTAGGTTTCAATCCGGATGAAGAAATCGGTATGGGAGCACATAAGTTCGACGTGGAAAAATTTGGTTGTGACTTTGCTTATACGATGGATGGAGGTGAAGTGGGAGAGCTGGAATTTGAAAATTTCAATGCCGCTTCTGCCAAAGTTCTTGTCAAAGGACGCAATGTGCATCCGGGATATGCCAAAAACAAGATGATCAACTCCTTGCTGGTGGCCAGCAGATTCGTGTCATTGCTTCCTCCGGTTGAAACGCCTTCTCATACTCAAGACTATGAAGGGTTCTTCCACTTGGTTGGCATGAAAGGAGAAGTGGAGCAGACCACCATATCTTATATCATCCGCGACCATGACCGGACAAAATTTGAGGCTCGTAAATGCCGAATGCAGCGTGTTGCCGATTTCCTGAATGCCGAGTATGGTGAAGGTACGGTGACAGTCGAACTGAAAGACCAGTATTACAACATGCGTGAGAAGATCGAACCGGTCATGCATATCATTGACATTGCTTTTCATGCGATGGAAGAAGCCGGCGTGACTCCGAAAGTAAAAGCTATCCGTGGAGGAACTGACGGCGCACAACTATCATTCAAGGGACTTCCTTGCCCGAATATCTTTGCTGGCGGGCTGAACTTTCATGGTCGCTATGAATTTGTTCCTGTCCAGTCTATTGAAAAAGCTATGAACGTGGTTATAAAAATCGCAGAACTCGTCGCAAAACGTTGAATAAAGGATGTCTGAATTATCTCCGTTAATTATTGATTTGGCGTTAATTCTGACATGTGCAGGAATCACGACGATCATCTTCAAACGGCTTAAACAGCCATTGGTATTAGGGTACATTGTTGCGGGCTTCATTGCAAGCCCGCACATGCCCTATACACCATCCATCCAAGACGTGAATGACATCAAACTGTGGGCCGACATCGGTGTTATCTTCCTGATGTTTGCCTTAGGCTTGGATTTCAGTTTTAAAAAGTTAATGAAGACAGGCGGCACAGCCATTATTGCCGCATGTTCTGTCATCCTGGCAATGATTGTGCTGGGCGTAGTTGTCGGGACATCGTTCGGATGGAACCGTATGGACTGCATCTATCTGGGAGGTATGCTTGCCATGTCGTCCACGACCATTATTTACAAGGCTTTCGACGACATGGGGTTGCGCCAGCAGCGTTTTGCCGGTCTGGTGCTCAGCGTGCTTGTCCTGGAGGACATCTTGGCCATCGTGCTCATGGTGATGCTTTCCACGTTGGCTGTCAGCCAGAACTTTGAAGGTACGGAGATGGCCGCAAGCGTGGTGAAACTGGTTTTCTTCCTCGTACTGTGGTTTGTGGTCGGCATCTACCTCATCCCCACCTTCTTGAAACGCGTACGCCGTTGGATGTCTGCCGAGACATTGCTGGTGATGTCAGTCGGCATGTGTTTCCTGATGGTAGTCCTGGCTGCGAAAGTAGGCTTCTCCGCTGCCTTCGGCGCTTTCATCATGGGTTCCATTCTGGCGGCGACGGTCGAAGCCGAATCCATTGAGAAGCTCGTAGCCCCGGTGAAAGACCTTTTTGGGGCTATCTTTTTCGTGTCGGTCGGCATGATGGTCGACCCTGCCATGATTGTAGAATACAAATATCCCATCATCGCCATCATCCTGACGATTATTTTAGGGCAGGCGATATTCGGCACGGGTAGCTTTGTCCTGGCCGGACAACCGCTGAAAGTCGCAATGCAATGCGGATTCAGTTTGACCCAGATAGGTGAGTTCGCCTTCATCATCGCTTCGTTGGGAGTAAGCCTGGGCGTGACGAGCGACTTTCTCTATCCCATCGTCGTGGCCGTATCGGTCATCACGACCTTCACCACGCCTTATATGATACGCCTCTCAAACCCTGCCTATGAGTGGGTTAGCAAGCACTTGCCGGACAAGTGGCTGAGCTTGGTGGAGCATTATGCCCTCCGGTCGCACACGACGGTCAACCAGGAGAACAACTGGAAGAAGTTCCTGAAAGCCATCCTGCGCATCCTGTTCATCTACGGCATCGTGACTGTGGCGACAATCGTCATCTGCATACAGTTTGTCTATCCTTTCCTGTCGGCATGGCTGCCGGACAAGTGGAGCGAGTTCGTCGGATTGGTCATCACCGTCCTTGCCATCTCGCCTTTCCTGCGTGCCATCATGGCGAAGAAGAACCATTCCGTGGAGTTCCAAGCCTTGTGGCGTGACAACCGTTTTAACCGTGCTCCGCTTGTCTCCATCATCCTGCTGCGCGTCTTCGTCGCAATAGGCTTCGTCATGTATGTCATCTCCTGTTTTTACCAGGCCTCCGTGGCCTTGGCCGGCGGCATCGCCCTGGTATTGGTATTGCTGATGATTTATTCCCGCCGGCTGAAACGGCAGTCCATCTTCATCGAACGCACGTTTATGCAGAACCTGAACGTGCGTGAACGTTATGAAGAATACCGCGGGGAAAAGGCGCCCGAATATGCCGGCCACTTGCTGTCACACGACATGCACTTGTCCGACTTCGACGTCCCGGCTGACAGCCTGTGGGCCGGACAGACGCTGAAGGAGCTGAACGTGGGAAAAATCTATGGCGTGCACGTCGTCTCCATCCTGAGAGGCAGCGGACGTGTCAACATTCCCGGAGGGAACGAACGCATTTATCCTAACGACAGACTCCAGGTCATCGGCACGGATGAACAGCTTTCGGCATTCACGAAGGCGATGGACGAGATGAAGGCTTCGCGTCAGACACAGTCTGACTGGGAACAGCAGGAAATCTGCCTCAAGCAGTTTATCGTCGATGAAAACACCGGATTCATGGGCAAAAGCATCCGCGAAAGCGGCATCCGCAGCGAACACAACTGTCTCATCGTCGGCATCGAGAAGAACGACGGGACGCTGATGTCGCCTGTGGCTGACGAAGTGCTGGAGAAGGGAGAAGTCGTCTGGGTGGTCGGAGAAGAAAACGATGTCGCCCACCTGCTCGACGGGACGAAAGAGAAGAATGCTTAATTATTCACTTTTATAAATAAAAATACTATGAGAAGTAATCCTAACGAGTGCCTTTATTGTCAGAACAATGAAGCACTGCACAACCTGATGATTGAGATTGCCCCCCTGAGCGTCTCACGCGTGTTCCTCTTCAAGGAGCAGACCTACCACGGACGTTGCCTCGTGGCCTATAACGGACATGTCGATGACCTGTGCGAACTCAGCGACGAGGAGCGCAACGCCTTCATGGCCGACGTGGCCCGCGTCACCCGCGCCATGCACAAGGTGTTCCACCCCGAGAAAATCAACTACGGAGCTTACAGCGACAAGCTTTCCCACCTGCACTTCCATCTCGCGCCCAAGTATGTCGACGGGCCGGACTACGGGGGCGTCTTCCAAATGAATCCCGGCAAGGTCTATCTGACGGATGCCGAATACCAGGAGATGGTCGAAGCGATGAAAGCTGCCCTCTGAGACATTCCCGAACTTGCATTTACTAACCATAAAAACACGACATGTGGTTCAATAAGATTTTCGAATAAAACGTAAATGCATCTTCAGGCGACATATGGAAGAAATGCCGGGAGGGGTGATACCGGAAATGATGAGGGAGAACTCTGACCGATGATCGCATGACAAAAAACGGGCTGCGTATCTTGCTGACTGCAGGATGCGCAGTCTTCTTTTTTATGTCCGTACGACTCGGCATGGACAAGTTGCACGACTCGACATAGGACAGTCGCGTCCGCCATTTTCCCCGAAAAAAAAGAACCGGGGAATGCCGAAACGGCTTCTTGCGCAGCATTCTTTCTGCCGGAGTGTTGTCACGTTAATTTAATTCCGTATCTTTGTGGACATTATCACTAAAACGCATTTTTATATGGGAATATTTAGTTTCTTCTCCAAAGAAAAAAAGGAAACCTTGGACAAAGGTCTGGCAAAAACCAAAGAGAGCGTCTTTTCCAAAATCGCACGTGCCGTGGCCGGCAAGTCGAAAGTCGACGACGAAGTGCTTGACAATCTGGAAGAAGTGCTCGTGACGTCGGACGTCGGCGTGGAGACTACCTTAAAGATTATCAAGCGTATCGAAGAGCGTGTGGCACGCGATAAATATGTGACGACAGAAGAATTGAACCGTATCCTGAAGGAGGAAATCGCAGCACTGCTGACGGAGAACCATGCGGTGGACAACACGACGTTCGACATCCCCATCGAGAAAAAGCCGTACGTCATCATGGTGGTCGGCGTGAACGGCGTCGGCAAGACGACGACCATCGGCAAGCTGGCCTACCAGTTCAAGAAAGCGGGCAAGACGGTCTACCTGGGCGCGGCCGACACGTTTCGTGCGGCAGCCGTCGAGCAGCTCCTCATCTGGGGCGAGCGGGTGGGCGTGCCCGTCGTCAAGCAGAAGATGGGAGCCGACCCCGCGTCCGTGGCATACGACACACTCAGTTCGGCCGTGGCCAACGGGGCTGACATCGTCATCATCGACACGGCGGGACGCCTGCACAACAAGGTGGGCCTGATGAACGAGCTGACGAAGATAAAGACGGTGATGAAGAAGGTGGTGCCCGACGCGCCGGACGAAGTGCTCCTCGTCCTGGACGGTTCGACGGGACAGAACGCCTTCGAGCAGGCGAAGCAATTCACGCTGGCCACGGAGGTGACGGCGATGGCCATCACGAAACTCGACGGGACGGCCAAGGGCGGCGTGGTCATCGGCATCTCTGACCAGTTCAAGATACCTGTGAAATACATCGGGCTGGGCGAGGGGATGGAAGACCTCCAACTGTTCAACCGCATGGAGTTTGTCGATTCGTTATTTGGAGGAAACAAATGAAAAGGAATACAGTAGACGTCATCACGCTGGGGTGTTCGAAAAACCTTGTCGACTCGGAAAAGTTGCTGCGCCAGTTGCAGGCCAATGGCTATCGTGTGACCCACGACTCGGAACATCCGGAAGGAGAGATTGCCGTCATCAACACATGCGGCTTCATCGGTGATGCCAAGGAAGAGTCCATCAACACCATCCTGGAGTTTTGCGAAGCGAAGGAGGAGGGCCGCTTGCGCCGGCTCTACGTGATGGGCTGCCTTTCGGAGCGCTATTTGAAGGAGCTGCAAGTGGAAATCCCGCAAGTCGACAAGTTCTATGGCAAGTTCGACTGGGAGGCTTTGCTGGCGGATTTGGGCAAGCCCTACCATGCCGAAATCGGGCGCGAGCGGAGTCTGACGACGCCTTCGCATTATGCTTACCTGAAAATCTCGGAAGGATGTGACCGGAAGTGTGCCTACTGCGCCATCCCCATCATCACGGGTCGTCATGTGTCGCGTCCGATGGAGGACATCGTAGAGGAGGTCAAGTGGCTGGTGTCGCAAGGCGTGAAGGAGTTTCAGGTTATCGCCCAGGAACTGACCTACTATGGCGTTGACCTCTACAAGGAGCAGAAGATAGCCGAGCTGGTGGAGCGCATTGCCCATGTGGAGGGTGTCGAGTGGGTGAGGTTGCACTATGCGTATCCGACCCATTTCCCGGAAGACTTGTTCCGCGTGATGCGTGAGAATGCCAATGTCTGCAAGTATATGGACATCGCTCTCCAGCACATCAGCGACTCCGTGTTGGAACGTATGCGCCGACACATCACGAAGGAGGAGACGTATGCGCTCATCGAGAAGTTCCGCCGTGAGGTGCCGGGCATCCATCTGCGGACGACGCTCATGGTCGGTTTCCCGGGCGAAACGGAGGCAGACTTTGAAGAGCTGAAGGGGTTTGTACGCCGCGTCAGGTTCGACCGTATGGGCGCGTTTGCCTATTCGGAGGAAGAAGGCACGTATGCAGCTGAACATTATAAAGATGATGTTCCAGCCGAAGTGAAGCAACAGCGTCTGGACGAGCTGATGGACATCCAGGAGGGTATCTCGGCCGAATTGGGGATGGAGAAAGTCGGAAAGACACTGAAAGTCATCATCGACCGCATCGAAGGTGAATACTATATAGGCCGGACAGAATATGATTCCCCGGAAGTAGACCCCGAGGTCTTGATTGCATGCGGTGAGGGAGAGACGCCACTTCAGATAGGAGTGTTTTATGATGTGGAAATCACCTCTTCAGATGATTTTGACCTCTACGGGACAGTTGTCTCAGACAGTAGCCAGGTGTCGGTGTGAACCGTCAGGGAAATACTTTAAACATCCGGTTCTCATACTTACAAAATGCAAAAACAGCAGTGGTTTAAGACTTTCTTACGTTTAGTAGGTCCGATTGCAAATACTTTTAAAAACTAATATCTGAGAATCTTTTTTAGTAAAAATTAGTTGTACTTGTTAATTATAACCCTTACTTTTGGACCACTAAAAAGAATGTACAAGTGATACTTGTTTTGAGAGAACTGGAACTATAGAAATAACAAAATAAAACTGAAAAGAACTATGGCAGAAGCAATTGATATTCGCGAGTTGAATGAGCGGATTGAAAGACAAAGTGCGTTTGTGACAAATTTGATGACGGGTATGGACCAGGTTATCGTGGGACAAAAACATCTGGTCGAGTCATTGTTAATAGGCTTATTATCTGATGGACATATATTGTTGGAAGGCGTACCAGGATTGGCAAAAACATTAGCCATCAAGACGTTGGCTTCATTGATTGAAGCACAATATAGCCGCATTCAGTTTACTCCTGATTTGTTACCGGCCGATGTCGTGGGAACCATGATTTATAGCCAGAAGGATGAACGCTTCATCGTAAACAAAGGACCGGTTTTTGCCAACTTTGTGCTAGCAGATGAAATCAACCGTGCTCCGGCAAAAGTACAAAGTGCCTTGCTGGAAGCAATGCAAGAACGTCAAGTTACACTTGGCAAAGAGACATTCAAACTGCCAGAACCTTTCTTGGTCATGGCAACCCAAAATCCTATAGAGCAAGAAGGAACTTATCAATTGCCGGAAGCTCAAGTCGACCGTTTTATGTTGAAAGTGGTAATTGATTATCCCAAACTGGAAGAAGAAAAGAAAATCATCCGTCAAAATATCTCCGGAGACAAGGTAACAGTTCGTCCCATTTTGCGTTGCGACGACATTATGGAAGCCCGCAAAGTCGTACATCAAGTATACATGGATGAAAAAATAGAGCAATACATTGCTGACATCGTGTTTGCTACCCGTTATCCGGATAAATATGATTTGAAAGAGCTGAAAGACATGATAGCTTTTGGCGGTTCGCCTCGTGCTTCCATCAATTTAGCTTTGGCAGCTCGTGCTTATGCATTTATCAAACGCCGTGGATATGTCATTCCTGAAGATGTACGTGCGGTCGCACATGATGTGTTGCGTCACCGTATTGGCTTGACCTATGAAGCCGAAGCTAGCAACGTCACGTCGGAAGAGGTGATCAGCAAGATTTTGAACCGTGTCGAAGTGCCCTAAGCTCATCAGTTGAAACAAGCGTAAAGATGGAAACGAACGAACTTTTAAAACGGGTTCGCCAGATTGAGATCAAAACTCGTGGACTGTCAAGCAATATTTTTGCTGGTCAGTATCATTCTGCCTTCAAAGGTAGAGGTATGGCCTTTTCAGAAGTTCGTGAGTATCAATACGGCGATGATGTGCGTGATATAGACTGGAATGTAACAGCCCGTTTTCACAAACCTTATGTGAAGGTCTTTGAAGAAGAACGCGAATTAACGGTAATGTTGTTGGTCGACGTGTCGGGAAGTTTGGATTTCGGCACAGTGAAGCAGATGAAGCGTGATATGGTAACAGAAATTGCTGCCACGTTGGCTTTTTCGGCAATCCAAAACAATGATAAAATCGGAGTTATATTCTTTTCTGATCAGATTGAAAAGTTTATTCCCCCCAAGAAAGGACGCAAACATATACTATATATCATTCGCGAATTGCTGGATTTTCAGCCTCAAAGTCGGAAAACGAACATGAAGGTGGCGATCGAATATCTGACGAATGTTATAAAAAAACGTTGTACAGCCTTTATTTTGAGTGACTTTATTGTTCAAAATGATTTCCGTAACGCACTGACTATAGCCAATAGGAAACATGATGTGGCAGCTATTCAAGTGTATGACCATCGCATAGAAGAGCTACCTGATGTCGGTCTGATGAAAGTGCGGGATGCAGAGACAGGGCATGTCCAATACATAGATACATCCTCAAAGGCATTGCGTAAAGTCCATCATGAATGGTGGATGAACAAACAAGCCTCATTGCATGAAACCTTTACAAAAAGCAATGTAGATGCTGTTTCCATACGCACGGATGAAGATTATGTAAGATCATTGTTGAACTTGTTTGCCAAACGTAGTTAAAATGAATAAGCTAAGTATAATCAAAATAGTATTTGCAAGTTTATTGTTGTGGGTAAGTAGTTATACTGTCATAGCACAAAATGTGACAGTTGAAGCTTCTATAGACTCTATGCAGATACTGATTGGTGAGCAGACGAAAGTGAAACTGGAAGTAAGCTTTGATGCCCATCAGAAAATGGTGCTACCCGTCGTGCAAGATACTTTGGTACGCGGAGTCGAGGTCGTAGACATCGCTAAACCAGATACACAGTATCTTAACAACAAGCAGCGCTTGCTCATATCTCAAGAATATGTAGTGACTTCATTTGACTCGGCATTTTACTATATACCTCCATTTACGGTTGCGGTAGACGGTAAACAGTATCAATCGCAAAGTCTTGCGTTAAAAGTATATTCCATACCTGTAGATGAAGCTCATCCTGATCAGTTTTTTGGTCCCAAGGATATCATGGAACCACCGTTCTCATGGAGTGATTGGGCAACAATCATCTGGCTGTCTTTGTTGATCATTCCTTTGATTATTGTCGTGGTTTATTTGATTGTTCGTTATCGCGACAATAAACCAATTATCCGCACAATCAAAGTGGAACCCAAACTGCCACCTCATCAACAGGCTTTAAAGGATATAGAACGTATCAAAGCTGAAAAGAGTTGGCAAAAAGGCGAAGCTAAAAACTACTATACCGAATTGACAGATGTTATTCGTATATATATAAAGGAACGTTTTGGCTTTAATGCTTTGGAAATGACTTCTTCTGAAATCATAGACCGATTGCTTCAGGAAAAAGATCAAAAGCTGATCGAAGAATTGAAAAGTCTGTTTATGACTGCTGATTTGGTAAAGTTTGCAAAGCATAATCCGTTGATTAATGAAAACGATTTGAATTTGGTAAATGCTATAGATTTCATTAACCAGACGAAGGTTGAAGTTGATCCGAATGCCAAACCCGAACCAACTGAAATAACCATAGAGGAAAAACGTTCACGCAGAGCTAAAATATCGTTGCTAATCTCTATTATCGTATTGATAGTAGCTGTTATAGCAATGATGGTTATTGTAGTTCGGGATATTTATAATTTATGCTTTTAATATAAAGAAAACATGGTTTTTGCAAATATAGAATATTTGTTCCTGCTCCTTTTGCTCATACCATATATCATATGGTACATATTGTATAAAGGGAAACAGACACCGGCACTTCAGGTTTCGGATACCCATATGTATGAAGGTGCGCCTAAAAGTTATAAGATATACTTGTTACACGTTCCTTTCATGCTGCGGATTATTGCCTTTGTTATGCTTGTTATAATTTTGGCTAGGCCGCAAACAACGGATAACTGGCAAAACACAGAAGTGGAAGGTATTGATATTATGTTAGCGGTTGACGTGTCAACAAGTATGTTGGCTGAAGATTTACAGCCTAATCGTCTAGAAGCTGCTAAAAAAGTGGCGGCACAATTCATAAATGGACGTCCGAACGATAATATAGGTTTAACCATATTTGCAGGCGAAAGTTTTACGCAATGTCCGTTAACTATTGATCATACCGTGTTGCTGAATCTTTTTCAAAACATTAAATGTGATATAGCTCAGCGAGGACTCATTTCTGATGGAACAGCTATAGGTATGGGTATTGCCAATGCTGTGTCGCGCCTCAAGGATAGCAAAGCTAAGTCCAAGGTAATTATTTTGTTGACAGATGGAACAAATAATGCAGGAGATATATCACCACTGACAGCTGCAGAAATAGCCAAAAGCTTTGGCATCCGGGTCTATACTATTGGTGTAGGAACAAATGGAACTGCTCCTTATCCTGTGCCGACATATGCTGGCGTGCAATATATGCAAGTACCTGTTGAAATTGATGAATCAACTTTAACTCAAATAGCAAACACAACGAATGCAAGCTATTTTCGAGCTGGCAGTAACTCGAAGTTGGAAGAAGTTTATCAAGAAATTGATAAATTGGAAAAAACTAAATTGAATGTAAAGGAATTCAGCAAGCGTGAAGATAATTATCAGTTGTTCGCATGGATTCTGGTGGGAGTTCTTCTGCTTGAAATAATTCTTCGTCATTCAATATTAAAACGAATACCTTAAATAATAGGAGACAGATACTATGTTTCGATTTGCAGACCCTAACTTTTTATATTTGTTGATATTGCTTCCTCTTCTGGTGATATTCTACGTTTATTCGGATTATCGTAGAAAGAAAAGGATGCGCCAATATGGTGATCTGGAATTATTAAAGGAATTAATGCCTGAAGTGTCGACTTATCGTCCGGCTGTGAAATTTTGGATTACATGGGTTGCATTAGGTTTGGCGATTGAGATGTTGGCACGTCCTCAGTTTGGAACAAAAATGGAGAAGATAAAGCGTAGTGGCATTGAGACAATCATAGCACTCGATATTTCTAATTCTATGCTGGCAGAAGATGTAATACCAAGTCGTCTGGCTAAAGCAAAAACGTTGATTTCGAGACTTGTTAGTGGATTTCGTGATGATAAAGTCGGACTAATTGTTTTTGCAGGTGATGCTTTCACACAATTGCCAATCACGAATGATTATATTTCTGCAAAAATGTTTCTAGAGTCCATTTCTCCGTCTTTAATTAGTAGCCAGGGTACAAATATTGGTGAAGCGATTCGCTTAGCATTGAAAAGCTTCACCCCCCAAGAAAAAGTAGGGAGAGCTATAATTATTATTACTGATGGTGAAAATCATGAAGGAGGAGCTTTGGAAGCTGCCAAAAAAGCAGCTGCAGAAGGTATGAAAGTATTTGTTTTGGGAATAGGTTCACCGGAAGGTGCCCCCATTCCATTAGAAGGTACAAATGATTATCGTAAAGATAAGGATGGTAATGTCATTGTAACCCGATTGAATGAACAAATGTGTCGTGAAATAGCTCAAGCAGGAAATGGAGTGTATATTCGTGTCGATAATTCCAGTTCTGCGCAATCTTTATTGCAGAAAGAAATTGATAAATTAACTAAAAGCGATTTGGAAAGTACAGTCTATTCCAACTACAATGAGCAGTTTCCTGCAATAGCGTGGATTATCATAATTCTCTTAATCATAGAAATTTTGATTTTAGAGAAAAAGAATCCATTGTTTAAGAACTTTAAGTTATTTCGTTGAGATCTGATGAAAAGAAATATGAAACAAATAAAAATAGCAAGTGTTTTTGTGTTTGCTGCCTTTTTTTCAATTACAGCAGCTGCACAAGGGAACGAGCGTGATCATATCCGACGCGGCAATAAACTATATAATGATAGTCTATTTGTCAAAGCTGAAGTTGAATATCGAAAGGCGTTAGATGCTAATCCTGGTTCAACAGAAGCCATGTATAATCTAGGAAATGCTTTGCTGATGCAACAAAAAGCACAAGATGCAATGAAACAGTATGAAGCAGCATCAAAAATTGAAAAGAACAAAGCGAAGTTAGCAAAAATTTATCACAATGCGGGAGTAATACTTCAAGCAGGGAAGCAATATTCCCAATGTATTGAAGCTTACAAACAGTCACTACGCAATAATCCAAATGATGATGAAACTCGGTATAATCTTGCACTTGCCAAAAAAATGCTGAAAGATCAACAACAGCAGCAACAAAATCAACAAAATAAGGATAAACAAGAAAATAAGAAAGACGAACAAGAGCAACAGCAAAAGAAGGAGCAAGAACAGCAAAAGCAGAAACAGGATTCTCAGCAACAGCAACAACAGCAGCAACAAAATCAAATGTCTAAGGAAAATGCAGAACAACTGTTGAATGCGGTGATGCAAGATGAAAAGGACGTACAAGAAAAAGTGAAAAAACAGCTTCAAATGCGTGGTAAGAAGTATGACAAAGATTGGTAACCATATAAACTTAAAGTTCGCGAAAATGAAAAAAATAGTTTCCTTGATAATGCTATGGGTTGTAAGCATTGGAATGTTATATGCTGACAATGTAGAGTTTACGGCCAATGCACCCGATGTTGTAATAAGTGGCGAGCAATTTCGTTTGACATTTACAGTGAATACTATGAAAGTGAAAGATTTTCGAGCTCCGTCTATCACTGATTTTGAAGTTTTGATGGGACCAAGTCGATCACAACAGACTAGTACACAGATTGTTAATGGAAATGTATCCTCGAGTAGTTCACTCACTTATACTTATGTACTCTCTGCACAAAAAGAAGGTACTTTCACGATTCCTGGTGCTGTAATAAAAGTCGATGGAGAGGAATATAAATCCAATTCTGTTACAGTTAAGGTCTTACCGCCAGATCAAAGTAATGGCATTGGAGGAAGAGGAACTTCTCAGCAAGGAAATTCAAGTTCTTCAGCATCATCAAATATATCCAATAAGGATTTGTTTATGACTGCGACAGTCAATAAAACAAAGGTGCATGAGCAAGAAGCAATATTGTTGACTTATAAAATCTATACAGTATTAAATTTAACAGAACTTCAGGGTGGTAAAATGCCGGATTTGAAAGGATTTCATACCCAGGAAGTTTCATTGCCTCGCAACAAAACATTTTCGTTGGAACATTATCAAGGACGTAATTATAGAACTCTTGTATGGAGTCAATACGTTTTGTTCCCGCAACAAACTGGCAAGTTAGAAATTCCCTCCATCACATATACAGGTATTATCGAACAGCCGAATCGTAATATCGATCCTTTTGATGCATTTTTTAATGGGGGATCTGCTTATGTATCCATACGTAAACAAATAGTTACACCCAAAGTTAGCATTGAAGTTGTGCCTCTTCCGACCAACAAACCGGAATCTTTTGGAGGTGCAGTCGGTGATTTTTCGTTGACATCATCAATAAATTCTAAAACAGTGAAAACAGGTGATGCTGTTACTGTAAAAATAGTGCTTTCGGGTACGGGGAATATGAAGTTGATAGATACACCGGAAGTGAAATTCCCCTCGGATTTCGAAGTTTATGATCCTAAGGTTGATAATAAATTCTCATTAACTCAATCCGGATTGACTGGTAATAAAGTATTTGAATACTTGGCTATACCTCGTCACGCTGGTAAATATACAATCCCAGGAGTGGAATTTACCTACTTTGATTTAAATAGTAATACTTACAAGACATTGAAAACAGAGTCTTATGAAGTAAATGTAGATAAAGGTAAAGGAGATGCAAGCCAAGTATTGGCGAACTTTACGAATAAGGAAGATGTAAAGCATTTGGGTAAAGACATCCTTTACATTAAATTGGGCGATACGACGTTGAAACAAAAAGATGAATTCCTGTTTGGCTCGTTGAGTTATTATTTATGGTATGTTATTCCTTTCGCTTGTTTTGTTGGGCTTATAATAGTCGGTCGTAAGCAAGCTCTCGAAAATTCAAATGCTGCTAAGATGCGTACCAAAAAAGCGAATAAAATAGCAACCAAGCGCATGAAATTGGCCAAACAACTATTAGACAAAAATCAGAAGAATGAGTTTTATGATGAAGTTTTGAAAGCATTATGGGGCTATATCAGTGACAAATTGAATATTCCAGTATCCGAATTGTCAAAAGATAACATTGATTATGAACTGAAAAAATCTTCTATATCTGAAGAGCTGATAAAAGAATTTATTAATCTTCTGAATGATTGTGAATTTGCACGTTATGCTCCTGGAGATGTTACATCAGCAATGGATAAGATATATTCATCGGCAATCGCCATGATTAGCAAAATAGAAGATAGTTTTAAACATTAAACATGAAGGTCAATATGAAAAATCTGATATATATTATAGTAATAATGGCATGTGTCATAGCAGTTTTGCCATTACATGCACAAGATACGACAGCTCAATCTCCCTCTATGGTAGATACCACATCCTTAAAAGGAGTAGCGATACCAAGTGAAGAAAACTCAGTAACAAAAGCTCAGGCTGATAGTGCTTATGCTAAAGGTGATTATGCCTCTGCTATAGAACTCTATGAATCTATTTTAGCAAATCAAGGAGAATCAGCTGCCATTTATTATAATTTGGGTAACAGCTATTACAAAAATAAGGATATAGCACATTCTATTTTAAATTATGAACGAGCTTATTTGTTAAGCCCGGGTGATAGTGATATCCGTTTTAATCTGGAAATGGCAAGAAACAACACTGTGGATAAAATTGATTCTATAAATCAGTTATTCCTGATGTCTTGGATTACATCATTACGTAATAGCCTCAGTGCTGATGGATGGGCTGGGGGAGCGATTATCAGTTTTATAATTTTCCTTTTGGCATTAAGTTTGTATATTTTTGGGAAACAATTGGTTTTGAAAAAGCTTGGGTTACTTTTTGCAGGCTTATGCTTGATTATAACTATAGTGGCCAATATTTTTGCATCACAACAAAAAAGTTTGTTAGTCAATCGGCAAACAGCCATTATCATGTCTCCCAGTGTTACTGCAAAAAGCACGCCGGATGCAGGAGGGACAGATTTATTCATTTTGCATGAAGGACACAAAATTTTGGTCAAAGATGCGACAATGAAAGATTGGTGTGAAATTCAATTGGAAGATGGAAGTATAGGTTGGATACCGCGTGATGTTATTGAAATAATATAAAAGTGATAATGCTAGAACATATAGATTCATGGATTGGAAAGGAGTTCATTGAACTTCTTTCCAATATTTATGTCTATATACCTCTAATAATCACAAGTCTTATCGTTATAATCCGGAACAATTCAATTAAATCTAGTTTATTGTTAACGGTATTTATTGTTGGTTTGATAGTATTGGTAGCATACACACTAGTACCGTTAAAAATTTTATTTGCAGACATAGTTGAAATACAGTCTTTATCACGAGTTCTAGCTATTGTGGTTTCAATAAATACATTTTCTATTTGCTTATTCCGTAGCCGTTTTTTCTCTATTGTTTTAGTGATTTTAGTTGGATTGATATTGCTTACATTATCAGGTTTATTCTTGCTACATTTATTTGAATTTATTGTAGGCATAGTTGAATCATTAGTATTCTATTCTATATATAAATTAGTTAGTAAAAAGTTATCATTGAGTGATAATACATGGATTTCCCAGCAATATACTCGAAGTGGTTATGCACTTACTGATATTCAACTATTAAGTAATATGATGATAATCACATGCTTTATAATTCTTATAGCTCTTTTATATAGAATTTTTATATATTAATTTGCATTTGAAGTGATTTAAAACAAGTTTTTTCTTTGTTCACTTATAATCTTTTGCTAAATTTATTCCGTTATATATATTTATGAATTGAATTAAAACGAATAAATTATGGAAAAGACTATTACCTTTAATGAACTTCGAAAAATTAAAGATTCATTGCCAGATGGAAGTATGCATAGAATTGCTGACGAACTTAATCTGTCTGTAGATACTGTTCGCAATTTCTTTGGAGGACAAAATTTCCAAGATGGGAAAAGTGTTGGACTTCATATCGAGCCAGGACCTAATGGTGGTATTGTGCAATTGGATGACACAACAGTTTTGGACAAAGCATTAAAGATATTGGATGAGTTGAATATCAACTACCAAAATGAATTCTAGAAAAATGAAACTAATGCGCATTATGTTTAATATATAACTTATAAATAAGTAGAATTGCTTTTTATAAGGCATTGCTTGACATTTTTCTTTCTTTTGCATTGAAAAAATAGTCCCTATGTTTGGTTATTGTACTAAAAGTGCGTACCTTTGCAACCGTTAAAGAAAAAGGGGTCGCGTAGCTCAACTGAATAGAGCATCTGACTACGGATCAGAAGGTTACAGGTTTGAA
>OIWT01002165.1_pt1 | contig 21029 bp, 27 predicted proteins | sample 1587701 | NCBI WGS metagenome assembly OIWT01 (sample SAMEA3888904, study PRJEB22519) | human gut metagenome | biome: human gut; feature: human-associated habitat; material: faeces | place: Denmark | collected 2009
CTCTCCAGTACGTGGATGCTCTCCTTCAACAAGTCATCGAACTGCTGCATGGGCATTTCGCTCATCGTTGCGTCCTTCTCATTCGCACCGTGCTCCTCTCTCTTCGTGATTTCCTTCCCGAAGGTGGATCCCTCCTTCCGCAGATCCACAATCATCACCGTGATCTACACTGAATCGGCACACTCACTTCTACGTTATCGGCAGATCGCAGATCCACGGCCTGTTGGACTAGACGCTTGGCACATTGCTGCAGCGTTAATCCCTACTCGTCATCCCTTCCGCCAAACCGCACATCGTGGATGCAGTATTCCAACAGCCGAGCCACATCCTGGTGATCCAGCACATCCCTATCCATCATCATGCAAATGCATGCGTACCAGAGGCCATCACTCGCCAGCACCAAGAAGCACTCGTCCCCTTTCATTTCATAGTAGCTCACCGTAGGGACGTTGCTCACGTAGGGACGGAGGGAAAAGTCTCCTAAGGAACGCGTCACCGCCAGAATGCCCTGAACACGCAGAACACCGTACTGGATGATTTCGCCGCCCTGCAGCTCCACGCGTTCCTTCTCGCTCGGATTGCTCGGCTTGTGGTCGATCGTCAGATCGAAGGACGAATCGTCCGTGACCATCACCGCCCGCGAATCGCCCACGTGCGCCGTGATGAGCTGGTTCTTCGCCTTGTTCACGAAGGCGGAAACCACCGTCGAGCCGTCATCTACAGAGAATGGGCAGGAAGCGAGAATACCCCGCGTGGCCGTGCCCTTGTACTTTGCATCGCAGAGCTGAAAACCGTTCACGATGTCCATCTCGCGAAGAAAGCCCGAGGTCGATTTCCGATCTCCCTTCCTGCGGCTGTCCGACCGCGGCCGTTTCGACGTTGCGTCCTTGTACGGAGACGTGTTGATCGCCTTTTCGATGGAAGAGCCCAGATTCACGGCACAAAACCTGATGATCAAAAGCACCATGCGAAACGCACTGAGAACACTTTGCACCACCATGACCATCAAACACGGCGTAGAGCGTCACGCCGTCGTCATCTACAGGGAAGCCCCTCACGTACTCCTACCATTAAATGCGCCGTTGACACAGTACCGGTCTTCTTGGTACGGCCGACCATTCTACGCCTCACTCCGGAGCATGATACTCACTTTGATGGTGACGACAGAATACGGATACACCACACGATTCTTATTGGTTTCTGGACACAGACTACGCATGGACCGGGGAGTGTACTTCTCACTACGTACTGCCGACAGTAAGGGATCGGCTGAGATACTGGGAGGACTCGGAGCTACGGTGGAGACGGGCCGAGATGATTACTTTACGAAGAAGCAAGTTACAACCACAATGAGGATAGCAGTGAAGAGAGAAAGCAGAAGAATAAAACGCCATCTGCGCGTAACAAATCCATTCAGTACGAACCCCGAGGGTGCACTGAGCAGTTCATCTCCCAAGTACTCCCGTATTCGTACTGACACAATCACTGTATGGTTTGCCTTCTCCATGAGCGAACGTTCCCTATGGCGAATAGCGCTCTGCGGAGTGTTTCTTGATTGAAAGTGCAAAAAACGGCAGGATTCCCGCATCATCAAGGAGAGAGGTGTTCAAGAAAGAGGGGGACAATATAGGACACTAAAACAACAGGGACTACTCCCCACGCCTCGCCTTTTCCAGAATCTTGTTGATGGCCTCCCAGCTCTCCGGAGTGCACTCCTCCGTGCCGCAGAAGTTTTCGATCAGCCGCTCCTTCAAATACCCCAGCTTCTCATCCTGCGAAACGAAGAGCGGCGCGATCCAGTTGAAATAGATCTGCGAATCAATCCACCGCAACAGTTTCACAATGGCAAAGCTGATCAGAGATAGAACGACGATGATCAGCTTCAGGGAAATGAACAGGCACCGATCTACCCGTCATCACTTCGATTTGACACTACACTTCGGGTCCTTCTCCACGTTGTACCGTTCCTTCTTCTGGGGACGAGCATGACTCACTTCCTTCGGAACCGGCTCCTAAACGGTGAAAGGTGCACGCTGCAGATACAGTCTCTTGCGCCTTTTCCGTGTTTTCGGACTCTTTGGGCGTCGACTCCGTACCTCTATATCGGATGTCTACGGATGACGGTTTCCTCTATTTTGTGCCTTCTTGCGTATTATCCATGACTGAAACTCAGGAATTGTGTAGAAAACACAACACAAGAATACCCGCGGGTATTTGCACTTCTTGCATTAGCGTGTCGATCGTGTTGTTTCCAAATTGATTGGAATGAAGTTGATTCTTTGTATCGATTTGGATGGGATGAAGGACAGTTGAGGAATGGAATCGTGTGTTTGTCTTCACTAACCATTGAATGGGGTTCCTTCTGCCCTCTTCAGTTCGAAATGGCACTTGATAGTGACTTCATGTGATTCCACTTGTTCCCCTTTTGGCAAAACAAACAATGGGAAGGAAACAGCAAGAGGATTAAAGGGTGAAAAGAAGAGAGAAAACGCTGAAGAGCTTCTGTAAAGCAAAGACGAAGTGATGGAGGGAGATTCCGCGGGAATTTCGGTAGTGGGTTTGAGTTCTTGATTGGTCTGTTTAGAATTGTGACCAGTTCGTTTTGGGAAAGCGGGGGTTCTTTTCTTTTTTCCATTTCCTGCGAAAGAATCGACTATTTCAAACATAAGATATGAATTCTGGTGTCGTGTCCAACCAGTACATTTCACAGTCTGGGATGCCCACGATGGGACAGCCCTATGCATATACTTCCGTTGAGTCGTGGATTTGCGATGATCGGTAGATGGAGATGGGCGTGCCTCCCTCCGGGAAGAACGCGAAGATGAACGAGTTCTGGATGACGATCATGTCTGAAATCAGCCACTGCTCGTTGCAGGACAAGCACCACGAACTGCCCATGGCGAGAATAAAGAAGATCATGAAAATGGATGACTCCGTACAGACCTGCGTATGTGTCCTACCCACTGCTCATGGCTAGATGATTGGCTCGGAGGCGCCCGTCGTAATCGCCAAGGCGTGCGAAATATTCATCCGAGAGCTGACGCTGCAAGCGTGGATGCACACGGAGGAGAGCAAGAGGAGAACGCTTCAAGTCTTCCGTTCCTGCGGGGATTCACGGATAGAAGATCGATATCAGCACGGCCGTGAGCTCAAATGAGCTCTACGACTTCCTCATCGATATCATTCCGCGTGAGGACCAGTCCGCGGCCTACGCCCGCAATACGGAGGAGAAGATGCCCTTCGATCAAGTGATGTATGTATATGTAGCATCTGAGTATTGCGTGTGACGGTAGAATAACACGCCTATGCTCGATCAGTCCTTGACCACCATTCCGAGTCTTCCTGCGGGAGTGGCTCCGATGTCTGGAAATCAATCCTATTCCTACTCCATTAACCAGAACATGAATCCGCTCATGACCCAGGGTCAGGCATCATCCTATCCACAGAATATGCCTCAGAGCCTGCCTCAGAGCCTGCCTCAGAGCCTGCCTCAAAGCATCCCGCAGGGCATGCCACAGGGAATACAGCAGGGAATGCAGCAAGGCATGCAGCAGAGCATGCAGCAACCGTTGGCGCAGGGCATGCAGAGCAACAGCAACTTTATCTATCTTGATGGCATGGCGCCTGTTCAGCAGTCGAATTTGCCGCAGAATAGCGGAATGATGGGCAATTCGCTCATGGGCTTGGTAGGTGCTTTTGTGGCGTATGAGGGGTAGTACGCGTATCCAGAGAACTAGCATGTGCTAGCGTTGTTTGTTGAAAACATGGAGGGAGTTCACTATTCTCCTGGTATGGGCCATCATTACGTTGTTTCCGCACAACAGTCGACGACCGTGACGCACTGCCTGAAGGGGCATTTCCTGTCATCTGAGAGTCTGGACATCGTCTTGGCAAAGGGTTCGAAATTGGAGCTCTTCTCCGTGACCGAGAATGGATTTACTCCCATATTTGAGGTACCGATATTCGGAAAGATTGCTGCTCTCTGCAAATACTACCACAAGGGTGCCAAGCGCTGAAAGCATGCTCATTCGTAGAGACCAATCTTGACCGTATCGTTCTTTGCACAGATGATTACCACTTCACCGTCCTTTCGTACTTCTGCAACTGCAGCTCGTTTACAGATAGGGGCGATCCCGCGACCGGACGAGTCAATACCGTCGTCTATGGCAACATCAAGAATCGGATTGGACGTCCTGTTGACATATCCTTCCAGCGTCTTCATCATGACGCTCCTTTACTGGCAGCGCGACTACATCTGCATCGTTGACCCGTCCAACCGCATCTGCCTCCTCTATTTGTACGTGGGCACTCTGAAGGTTTTTGCCGTGCTTCCCGTTCACTGTAGATCATCCCTCTGACGAGCGAACTGAACGCCTTCCGAGCGTTCGACATTCACATCCCCGACCTGGGCATTCGCGACATCCAGTTCCTCCCCACCTCGGACCAGTCCATCCGCTTTGCCCTCGTCTGCGAGTACCATGGCCGTCGCCGGCTGAAGATCTACAACCTGGACGTGATGAATCGCCAGCTCGTCAGCCTCGCCCCCTCCCTGAAGGAAGCGACCATCCCCGAAACGGCGAGCGCCATCATCCCGGACCGCGCCTCGCGCTCCTTCGTCCTCGCCAGCAACACGCTCCTCCAGCAATTCGAGTTCTCTTCCCGCCATCTTCTCACCTCTAGCTTGGAGGGAAATCCTCTCTCGCAGCTCAAGGTCGCCCTGGAGAGCCCCGTCTGCTGGGACCTCATCGACGGCGGCAAGTTCCTCCTGGCGGACGCCAACGGGCAGATCTCCCTTCTCGTCCTCGCCGCGCGCCTGTCGCTCACCTCGCTGGGCCACGTGGACGCGCTGCTGGCCGTTCACTACCTCGACAACCGCGTGTGCTTCGCCGCCTCCTACAGCGGGCCCTCGCGGCTCCTACGCATCCAGCAGAACTGTCTCGACGTCATCGCCGAGTATCCAAATCCAGGCCCGATTATCGACATCGTTCCCGTCCCCAACGAGACTGGCGCGGAGATCCAAATCGTGGGGGCGAGTGGGTACGACCATGTTTGGTGCAGTGGGCGTGGGTTCTGGCTAGACGAGTGCCATGATCGCCGTGCGCAGCGGCGTCGAGTGCCGCCTGTTCAGCGAGGGCGGAGAAGCCGCCGACCCCATGGCCGAAATCCCCTCGTTTTTGGGCTGCTGCCAGGTGGGCGAGCAAGTGCACGTCTTCGTGTCGTATTCCTCCTTCACCGAAGACTACCTGCTCCACGGCGCGGAGCTGGCGCCCTGTCTGCAGCAGCTGCCCGCGCCTGTCTTGCTGGCGCACGGCTCGTCGCGGGGCGCGTGGGTACTCACGCCCCGCTCCATTCTGCTTCTCAGTCCCGCACGCGGCGAGTTGCCTCTGCCCTTCGCGGCGGAGCTGGCGGCGGCCGACGAGCAGTACGTGGTGTGTGCGAGCCGCGGGGACGTGGCGGTGCTGGCGGTGGAGGAGGGCGAAGTGAAGGTACTGTGTCGGTACACGACGGAATACGACGTGGGGTGCGTGGAGGTGAAGGCGAGTGCGGAGGGCTGCGTGGTACTGCTGGGCGAGTGGGTGACCAACTGTCTCCACGTGCTCACCGTCGCCGCGGGGCGTGTGGTGCGCGTCGTCAAGAAGGAGATGCAGAGCGCCATCGTGTCTCTCCTCGTCACCGACGTGCCTGCCGATACGCATACCGACGGTCGTGCGGAGACTCGTGCGGAGACGCGTTTTGTGGTGGTGAGCGAGAGCGATGGCACGGTTGTGGTATTGCGCGCGTGCGGCACATCCGTCACTGCCGCCGATGCACCTGCCGATGCGGACAGCGAGTGGGTGGAGGAGAAGCAGCTGCGCGCGAGCCGGCTGCCACTGCAGTGGGTGCGGACGCGGGACCCGGCGCTGGTGGTGGGTGTGGGCGAGAAGAGCTGCATGCTGTACTACAAGAACAAGAACTGGTTGTATGGGGTGTGGGCGGGAAGTGACGCGTAGCATGTCCCATGTGGACATATGCCCCCTATTGCTGGGGACAACCTTGCCGATCGGGTCCTCGCACGCGTTCATCACGCTGTCGAAGGAGAATACACTGGCGCTGGTGCAGATCGACGAGTCGAACACGATGCACGTGCGCTGCACGCCGCTGCACGGCAACTGTATCGCTGTTGGAACGCACACACCCTCTCACACACTCCTCTATCTCACCATTCCGCCCTACACCAACACCAACGACCTGGGCGCACTCCAACTCACCGACCCCGATACCTTTGCCACGCTCGCCACACTCCCACTCAAACTCACCGAGTACCCCACCGCCGTCACCGCCGGGCCCCTGTACCAGCTGCCCGAGCCGGCCGGCGTGGAGGCGTTCTACGTGGTCGGCACGTCCTTCATCCTCCCCACCGAGAACGAGCCCTCCAGCGGCCGTCTGCTGGTCGTCCGCGTGGTGGGTCGCGGCGCCGAGCGTCGCCTGCAGGTCGTCACGGAGCAGATGCTGGCTGGCGGCTGCCTGGCGGTGGCGATTTCCCGCGGCAAGATCGTGGCGGGCGTGGGCAGCGAGCTGCAGGTGTACGACTTCGACCCGTCGTCGCTGAGTCTCACGCAGTTGTGCAGCGAGGTGGGCAGCATCCTCATCACCCACCTGAGCGTGGACGACGCGCGCGGCACCGTGGCCGTGGGCGACATCCACCACTCCGTCTCCATCTTCGCGCTGTCGCTGGAGGCGCTCTGCGGGCGCCAGCTGGCCAAGCTGGAGTTCTCCAGCTGCGAGAGCGTGCGGCGCCACGTGACGGCACTGACGCGTGTGGGCGCGGCGCGGGAGGAGGTGCTGGTGGGCGACGTGAACGGGAACCTGGCGGTGATGCGCGAGGTGAAGGAGGACGAGTTCGACAAGAGCAACCCGCAGAAGCGTCTGGAGGTGTGTGAGTGGTTCCACCTGGACGACCAGGTGAACCAGTTCGTGTGCGTGCCGGCGGAGGCCAGCAACGCCAGCACGGCCAGCGCAACCAGCATGGCAAGTGAGGTGAACACGGCGCAGGAAGCGGCGAGCGGGGTGACGTTCGACGTGATGTTCTGCACGGTGAGCGGGCGCATCGGGCTGGTGGGCGCGATGAGCGACGCGGAGTACGCGCTGCTGCGGAGCGTGGAGGAGGCGATCGAGAAGGTGGGGAAGACGATGGGAGGTGAGGCGTAGACGGTAGTGCCGGTGGGCGGTCTGAACCACGCGGAGTGGAGGCATGAGGGCATTCCTTTCTGCTCGAGAGAGGTGGAGTACTGCGTGGACGGCGACTTGGTGGAGATGTTCCTGGAGGTGAACGAGGAGGGCAAGCAGATGATTGTGGACGAGGTGAATAAGGCGCTGAAGCGGCACGACACGGTGAAGTGGATGACGGACTACATCCAGAGTATCAAGTCCAAGTACTGAACTGTTTGTCAACAAACACACCACGCCGTCCACTCGAAGAAGCCGATCTTGGTCAGATCTTCCTTCAGCAGCGCCTTCTTGTCCTCGTCCATGCGACGACTACGCCTCACGCCCCATCCCCATCCTCACCCCAGCAGTCTGCACGGACCGTTGTCGATGCCAATGAACTCCCACACCGTCTTGATCAGCGTGATGCTGTCCACGCCCTCGCCGTAGCGATTGCCGCACTGATACACCACTCTCGCGAACTCGCGGGCGTGGCGCATCTCCTCGCGCGCCTTCTTCATGTCTCCGGCGGCGTACGCGTTCATCAGTCTGTCGTACACACGACCCATGATGCTGAACGTCGCACCCACAAAGCCGCAGCAGCCCGTCGCCAGCGATGCCAGCATCGCCTACTCGTCAAGACAACACAGCTACTTCACGTCCTCACGGCCCATCAGCACCGTGTACTTGCCGTCGCAGGCATCCAGGCACAGACCCATGACAAGGCTATTGTAGTCCGTAAACTTCATTCCGCAGAGGTTGGGAATGCGCGTCGAGGCCAATTCGAGGAAACGGTTAATGGGGTAGGGAGTATAGTTAATCACATCCAGGTGATAGTAGAAGACGGGGAGCGTCGGCACCGCGGAGGCCACGTCCTGCACCCACTGGACCAGGAGATCGAGCGAGCGAGGAGGGAAGAAGCGGGGAGGAACGAGCGCGACAGCGTCCGCTCCAGCAGCCTACGGATGATTACGGCCAGAAACTGCAACGGCGCAGTGCTTGGCCAAATCCTGAGCGACGGAGAGCACCTCGTGGCCCACATGAATGATCACACAAAGGCCGTGCTTGTGGCCCACATCGATCCACTTATCGGCAAGCTACGCATCAGCACCCTCACAGAAGAGTTCACGATCTTTCTCTCCTCCACGGAGAGGAGCATGGACTCTCCAGTCGTTCCGCACACGAACACACCGTTGATGTGGTTCTTCACCAGCAGCTGCGCCACAGGTTCCACCATATCCAGATTGAGTGACAGATCGTCGTGCATCGGCGTGTGGACAGCGCAGCAGAGGCCCTCGAATACGAAGGAGCTGGGATCATTGGCATTTTTGAAGTAGTGCTACAAATCACTTCGAAAGAGTCTCTTGCACCCTTCTAGCGTTGGTAAATTCGGTCTTCATTCTATAATACAGGAAAATAGTGGTGCTAACTGCAATTGCGTGAGGAGGGGGTGAAGGAATGAAACTGTCGGCAATTGTGTTTCCAAACAAAGCGAGCCATGCTATGTACAGAAGGAAAACACTACAAGAAAACGAAGCTATTCTACAGAATGGAAAAGGGGCGCATTAGTCATCACTAAAGCTCAGCCGGCGATGGCTCTTTAGCATCTACCGCTCACTCAGAACAAGAGAAACCACCTGAATATCCGCATAGAGCGACTCTTCAGGCTTGGAAAGAATGGGAGTCCGACAATGATCCGGGGATAGGAAGCCCGTGCCACGGTTGTTTCTAGCCGTAAGAGATACAACAATCCGGGGTCTACGAGTATTGGGTGTGAATTGCATCAAAGTACTCCGTCAACACTTCGGAGCGATAGCACGCCAGCGCAGGGAACACAGCACACACATTCGTACTATCCAGGGATCTATGCGTCACCCCTTCTAAGCACAATTACGACACACCAAGAAACGAAATCACTCGCTTCGCCGCCTTTTCAGGCATCTCGTTCAAGTCCACCTTCTAGACATTACGTCCACACGACACGCCTGTTACGCATTTCCCTTTCTTGGACGGAGGCGATTCTTCTGAGGACGGGTTGGAGACCAACCCAATCGTACGCTCGTCCACGGAACGCTGCCGGTTGTCCTCCCAACTGGGTGTTCTCGGACTTGGAGCTCTTGCCTTCTTGGAGTGCTTCCTCAGGCTGTTACACTCCTGATTCTTGGACATTGTGTGCAATCTCTTCTTCAATTGAATAGCGGCGAAGAAAGGACAATGATCAAGGGAGCGTTATCTACGCAGATGACCGCACTCGGGGAACCGATACACAACAAGGAATGCCAGTATGAAAAACAATCACTGATGAAAGTCGAAGGTTCCTTCCTAGCGATGAGTTCACCAGAGAGCAGCACCCACGCACACTCCCCCAACCACTTGAGACGAGAATGGGAAATCTTCCCTTTTTCATAAGAGGGCAATTCACATTAGGGCCCGTTTTATACAGGGGTTCGCAAGTGTTTGTCATCCGTTTTGGGGTTCATCGTCCCGATCGATTTGGTTTCAAATTCAAACCATCTCTTCCACGACTGCTTTAACGGCTCCGTTATGCATGCGAATTCAACAACGAGACGTGAAAAAAAGCAACGAGGATAATGAAAAACCGAAAGTGAAACAAACAAGCAAGAAGGACACAGCTAAAGTAAAACGTATTCCTTGGCAGTATGGCAGTATGCGGTAGGGTCCAGCTCGTACACGGTGTGCATCTTCACTTCCAAGTCCGGAATGGATGCAATGGGCCGGTCCTCAAAGTACGCCATAATGATGCGGATCACCGCCTACAGTTCACTCTCGCCACGCGCCCCGACCACATGACCAACAATCAACACATTATCACGGCACCCCACGATCTTTATCAGGATCTGGCTCAGCCGCTCTTTCACGTCAATGTACGACTCTCCATCGGGGTAACGGTACTCCAACTTGTTCCTCTCTCTCTTCTCATACTCCTTCGGGTACCGCGTCTTGATTTCCTCATAGCTACCATTCAAACGGACAATAACGCAAACGTCATTCTCGCATAGTCGCCGCCATTCAATTCGCGAAGCAGAGTGCTGTACTGCACGTTGTACTCATCGAGCAGAGGCTTCACCGTCTGCGCCACTCGCAGGGAGCGGTCGCACATGATGGTCACATTGCCATTCTCCGCACTACTCCGCTCGTGGATGAACTCGTACAGCTTCTTGCTAAAGAGCACGCCGTTCTCATTTAACGGAGGATCGCCGCCCAAAATGCCCTTCAGCGTGAAGTCGGTTTCGCCGTGCACACACAGCCAGATCTTGCGGGGAATGAGATGCGTGTTGAGTAAGTAGGACACGACGTCGCTCTCCAGCACGCCGTTGCAGCGATTCGCGATGACATACTCACCGACGTTAAAGAGACGAATGTAGGACTGGTCCTTGTCCCGCTTCTTGTCCAGCGGCTGGTAGTTCTTCTTGTAGTTCTCCAAGCGCATGTGGAAGTCCGCCAGGGCCTCATCTCGTGACTTGTTCTTGTAGTCTATTCGTAACCAGCCACACAATAAACTACCCGGAGAGTTCAGCTTCATTTCACAGTTCTTTTGGATCAATTCCTCGTCGTCGCAAATGCTCTCCAGAAAGAGGACTCGGAAACCGGCATAGGCACAGCGCCGCGTGATGTAGCTTCTGCGTTCAACATTAGAATTCGTGGCGTCGAATAGCCCCACATCACCGCCATGCAGCAAAAAGGCCATCAGCGCTAACAATCAAAGCCTTCTTCCATTCTTGCCATCCAACGCCAACATCGCAAACTTGGTTCGCAATTCCATGGCTTCCTTGTTCTTCGGGTCGAAGAAGGACGACTTTTCACCCGTGTAACCACTCTAGCCTTGAGAGAGGGGAAGGAAACCCTACGGTTCTGCGATAGTCCCCCGCATTAAACACTTCGGTCTTGAAGCCCTTCCAGTTCAAGTAGCGATGCAGCATCTTGGAGATGTAACTCTTTCCGGTTGCCTATTCCGTCATGACGAAGAACGGAGCAGATACCGGCAGTCCGATCATCACAATCACCGTTTTCTTTTCTACCAGGTCGGACCGTGTGTAATCCTCCAACATTTCTACCCGTCACGAAGGGACTCTTCACCCACCCGCTTCAGAGGGAGACCGCGTGTGCTTTCTCCTCTCCTCCTCCTCATTCCATTCAGGGGGTTGCATCCAATTCCAATGGTGAGGGGCAGGGATTTGTTTGACTGGTTTTCTTTCCACTCTCTGTTGTTTCTGTGATTGCATGGTGAATGGGAACTGAGAAACAGAACCCCTTTCCTCTCTAGCCAAGAGCAGGAAGATTGGGCAGAGGATGTTCAAACAAACAGCTCCAGTTAAACCAGCGTCTCCGTCTCAGGCTGCTTTCCCTTTCGGCAGCAGCAGACGATGAAAGAAACGATGGCCGCCGCAGCAGCCAATCCCGTCACAATCCACAGGGGAATCATGCTATGAGGAGCCTTGGTGGGAGAGGGAGTGGGAGCAGAAGCGCAACCCTCTTCGGAAATGCGGTCCAGCACAGAAGAAACCTTCATTGTGGTGAGAGTCATGTTCGAGGCGGTGAATGCGGCCGTCACATTGGTGGCGCTGCCGATATCCTTTATGTAGTGCTCAAAGGGATTCCTTCCTTTCGAATCGGTGCAGTTCAGATTCTTCACAGAGTACTCCACCATCGGCTTCACGGGCTCAGAACAGTTGAAGCGGGATAGGAAGGCTTCGGAGCACATCACAGACACGTCCTTGATGATCATCTCGTACTTCTTTCCTTCAGCGTTCGAGTTCGCGGCTTCGTAACTGTGGCTAATAGCCAGAGTGAAATCCTCCTCCTTGCAATCCTGCTTCTGATAGTAGGAATCCTTCAGAATGAACATAGCGAGGTCCGCCTTCTTCTCGCCAATAATCTCCACAGAATGCGTGTTCGCTATACGTAAAGAGACATGAAGATTCCCACATCTTCCGTGGACCGCAGTGCAAGAAGCCTTGTACGTACCGCAGACTACGATGAATCGCTTTACAATACCCCATACTATTCACATCTTCCTCCACAGCGCTGAATCCATCGGCAATCGCGTTAAACTACCCGATAGCAGTAGAAAGACCAGGCCTTACAGAATACACATTCCTCGAAAGGGCCAACACGAGGATGAAGCAAAGAGTCACAAATGCCTTCATGATAATCGAATTGTGTTCTTCCGGAAACCACCCATGCCACCTCGATTGAAACAAACAGCATGAAAGGAGTGAAACAACAAACAGCATGAAAGGAGTGAAACAACAAACAACGCTAAAGGAACCACTTACGTCTTCCCGTCTCAATCTGCTTGTGGTTGAACTTCCACTCATACTCCGCATTTATCGTATTGAACGTTCCCACCTGCAGCCAGCGCGGCTTCAGCGTGAACCGCGGCCCCAACTCCTGCAGTCTCGCCTTCTTCTGGTTCTCAAACACGTAGCGATGCTGTCTCACCTAATCGTCACTTCTCCCCACCGCTTCCCACAAAGATGTAATCTCGCTGGTTGTGGAAGGTCACCACGCGGCGGCCCTCGAACTCCGGCGCCGCTATTCATGACGGTTTCTGGTAAAACCCACCGGGATACATGGAGCCCAGAAAGCGGCCAAAACGACGGCCCAGACGCGTGGTGAAGTTGTTGAGAATGATCTCCGGGTTGTGCTGCGTCACGTCGCCGACGTCCGCAATGTCTTCGTGAGGAATGAACGACATCACCTTGAACATGGCCGTGGGGCCGTTGGGCAGATGGGAAATAATGAGACTACGCATGACGCCACATCAGAAATCAAACGAATTCACCTTCTTGTCGTGCTCGCCGACGACGATGAGGTGCGTGAAGCCCTTCTCTCCAGCCTCCTTGCACATTTTCACGAGATTGTGAGTGTCTATAGCGTGAATAACCATTTGCGCAGGTACCTCGCTTATACAGATAGGAGTTTGGCAACATACCCATCAGCTCGCTGATAAAGAAATAGGCATTCTTCGAGGGACGTGGGCGAGTCGTAATCATGATTTTGGGCGTAATCTTATGTGAGAAATATGGCTCAAACTCGTCATCCTTTTCATCGGCATACACTTCATCGTCATTCTGCGTAACGAGCGTATCATCGTACTCTCGATGATCTTCCTGCGTGGTGGGCTTCTACAAGCGTCATTTGGCAAAACACCGAATCTTACCTCAATCGGCACCGCTTCCTCTCCGTACTCCTTTCTCTGCTCCTGCTTTTTCGTTCGGCGCTCCTTCTTTTCAAGCTTCTTCTTGTGCTTGATTTGCTGCCAAAGACGCTCTCTCGTTAACTTGTTCTTGATCGTATTCAGCGTAACCACCTTCTTGTCCTTCTTATCCATCCCCAGCAACACAGAGAGTAATCTTCTGAGTGGTTCTGCTCCTTCAACCCTTACTGCAACAAACAGAGCGTGCTAAAGAAATACAAGTCACAGTCTCACTTCTTCGATGTTTTCTTCTTCTTTCCCTTTTCCTTCTTCTCCTTCACTTCCTTCGTCTCCTTCTTCTCCTCCTCCTTCTTGCACACGATTCCAGCACCGGGAGGCAAGTAGCGGAGTTTCAAACCGGTAAGCTGCTTCACCGGGGGCAGGTCATGACCAACACCATCAAAATCAGCGTACGCCGATTCAGTGGGGACGGCTTCCGAGATGACAATCGAATGAGCAAACGGCCTTCCTAACTTATCAGAATCGCACTGCCAATTCCCACCAGGAATCACTCCCTTCTTTTCGTCTTTATAGCAGTAGAAGAGCTGGGATACCGCCTCCTTATCGCCAACACTGACCGTATACTGTCTATCGCCGATAGAGAGCTTTGTCACATCTAGGAGTGAAAACGACTCTTCCATAGCAAACTCGCTCCATGCTTCAGGTCCACTTGCAGTTTTTCCAGTTCAGCTTCGGGAAACTAGGGTAAACTTATCACAGCAACTATACGTCCTTAGGAGCGCGAATCAACCAAATCTCGTTGTCCTTCTTATTCACGATCTTTTCGGGAAGAGAACAGTTCCCTGTAACTGCCTTGTAGCCCACAGGAGGAGTTATCGTCTTGGACATGGCTTTTCTGGTTTGGACAAAAGAGCTCCTATTTTTGGAGGCGACTTGGTTGACCCAACAAACACGGATATGATTGATAGGAGTGCACAAAATCATCAATACTCACTTCTTTCTGTTCTCTCGAACTCATATCCTTCACCAGAATCCTTGACTGCTTCAAGAGGGGCAATTCGTTCGTTCCCATCATTACCGCATATCGAAGGTTCTGACTCACCACCTCCTTCATTGCTCGCTTTACGCTCCCCAACCCCCTACACAAAACTGCCTTTTGATCCTTCTCGCGTAGCATCTATGCATCAACCCACCTCTTCTTTTCCACGTTCGCCACTTGCAGCGCCGCTTTGATCACTTCTCCATTATTCTCGTCTCCTAGCACCACAACCTAGTTTGAATGCCTCCATTCACATCCACCCCAACTCCCTTCAACTCCGAGGGAACCGGAAGGCTACACAACTCCAAACACCTTTCGATTCCCGCAGCAAACCCAATACAAGGAATCGATCGGTTGACTCCAATGCTCTTCGCCAGCGAGCTGTAGCACCCGCCGCCCTACGTCTGATCTGCCTTCTCCACAAGAACAATCACGGCACCCAATTCACTTGTGAACTCAAACACGACATTGTCGTAGTAATCCAAACCCCGAACGAGGAAGGGGTCCACGACAAAGGGGATGCCCATGGACTGAAGAGCCTCTTTCACTCGCTCAAGCCGCTACCCATAAGGAAAGAAAGGGAGGAACACATCGCGTGATTCACTGGAAAGCGAGTTGATGATGGAAGGAGCATTCTGAATGATAGCCCGATCACAATCCTCCTTGCTGTCCAGAATGCGGAGGATACTTCCCCGTTGAAAGCGATTCTGGCTTTCCTTTGATAAGGAAGACAAATGTTTCTCCAAATACTCCTACACATCAAGAAGAAACAAGGCACAGACGCTTAGCACCTTCCGATACTCCACCATGGATTCTGCCGAACCCAATGAATTGAGATGGAGGGTTGTCGCATTGCTCAAACCCAGTTCTTTCAGAATGGAGCAGCACAACAGGATTACATCCACGTCATGAATCACAGGATCAGCGTGAATGATTTCACCTCCAAATTGATGGAATTCGCGATATCGTCCATGCTGAGGTCTTTCGTAACGATATGCGCTTCCATACTACAATTAACACTGAAAGGCCGGAAGGAACATAGTACACGGATGACGTGCGTGCTGCCATCTTCTTGTCATTCAATACAGCGCGTAAAACGCTGGATGTGAACTCGGGCCTCAGACATAGGCGTCTGTCCGATTTGTCAAGGAATGTGTACATTTCCTACTCATGAAATTGCCCGTGAAACCATTCTTTACTCACAATATCGGAGTCCGCTCCCACTCCACGCGAAAACAGGTCCTCACGCTCTACAACAGGCGTTCAACATGAAGGACAGCACATAGGACGATAGGAGTGGTTTCCTCAGGATATGTTTCAATTCGCTCGAAGCCGTGGAGTTCGCACTGGTGACTCATAATGGATATCACCTACATGATGATAAGGGGGAAAGGAAGCCGAACTAGGGAATAGCGCCATGCATCCGTTCCGACCATGTCCTTCATTCCCTTTACAGGCGCTAATGAAGAAAAGCACCTTCGGATGAATGGGAGCATGTCAACAAAAGGGAAGTTGAACTATGGATTCATTCAAAACAGCACTCACTCTCGTTTCTAACTCTCTATTCACTTTCAAATGACGCTCAAAAGCGCCTCCTAGCCCCATTCCATAGTGCTCCTCTTTTCACCCAAACACACTTGTGGTTATTCACTACTGAACTTGAAATGTGCATACAACAATCCGACAGGGGAAACGACATGGTAGAAACAGAATTCACTTCGGACTGTATGTTGGGCACTAGGGAAGGGACGACATACTGGTTTAACAAGGACTGCGAGGGCATAGGCACCTCTCTGTTCGCGCAGTTTGCATTGTTGACATCCTTCTTAACACTGGAGGTAATGCGTGACTTCATTCAATGATTCGATAGCTAGTGGTGATTCCGCTATCATTCGCTTCTTCGGGGAAAGCAGTCGTTTTGAGGGTTTTGGTCGGCTGCTTCTATCTCATATGCGTTATTTGCCATCTGCGATGTAGTGTTGCTATCTGTGTTTCAGAAGTAGGTGTCTTCACTAATCCCGGTGCAGTCCCTCACAACGCGATTCCATTGATGGATATGGTGGAGGAGCATAGCGAACTACTGAACCGATGTGGTATTTGTGACGCGTTTAAGCCACCCAAGTCGCATCACTGCAGGTATTCTCTCTCTCATGGTACGATTCGTAGCACATGCAACCGCTGCATTTTGTTGATGGACCACCATTGTCCTTGGATCAACAACTGTGTGGGAATGGGCAACATGAAGTTCTTCATCCAATTCTTGGTGTACACGCTTCTGTATTGTATGCTTACCATTTACTGCTTACTCTTCTTTTCATTTGACAAGCTTCCCGTCTCAGATGGAATGATCCGTACTGCTTGGCTGCTCTGTTGACTTGTAGTCGTTGTCTGTATCCTATCTATCGGTGCCACTCTCTTCTTCGCTATCATTTTCGGGGTGTTTTCCGGCATCATTCTAGCCGACATTCTTCAGACTGCCTTTACAGGAAACAGCCGTATTCCATGCATAGCTCCTTGATGGGTAGAAATCGATCGTATGAAAAGCTACCATCGAAATACAACAGTCGCTCAAAATCTGAGGTATTTTCGGCATGAACGGTTTTACGCGTAGCGACGTTTTTGGAGGAGACGGCCATTTTCATCTCAACTGGCTTGTGCCAACGTCTCCCGTGTACAAGGATTTTACGCGGAATGCTCAATTCGCTCTCGATCCAGAGGGAAAACGCTGGAATGGCTACAAATCTTAATGCTTGGTGTACCCTACATCGATTTGTTCAACAAACAGGAGGAAACGATTATTGATTACCCTTGTTCTCTTCAGGAATAAAACCACCATTCGGGGCAGTGTACACGAAAAAAGGGTTCTGTGGATAGGGCGAAACCATCATAGGTTGGCCTGTCGGCCCCACAACCATCATCATCGGTGGCTGATAGAATGGAGGGCACATCACTGGAGGATACGTCATCGGAGGAATAGGTGCAGGCAGCTGGACAGTCGCCGGGGGTTGCGGATGCGGCAGCGCCTTAGGCGGCTTCTCATCCATAGTCGTTCCGAATGCGATCTCCTTCTTATCCCACTCCGCTTCTCCCGGCAGCGTCAGGATGCGAAGTGTCTTGCTCTTCTTGCTCTTCTTCTTCGGCGTCAGCTTCACCTCTCCCTCGCCGAAGTCCGAGTCCACCGACGCCGCCGACAGGTCCAGGCCCTCCTCTCTCGTGCTTTCTCGCTCGTAGCAGCTCCCAGGCGACGACAACGTGCCGCTCTTCGGCGACGACAGTGTAACGCTCTTCGGCGAGGCCAGCGCCGTCTCCGGCAGCGTCTTCTCGCTGTACGCGTCGGTCGGCGCCAGCTTCTCGTAAGACTTGAACACGGCGTGGTCGAGGTCCAGCACGACGGTCCGCTCCAGCGAGGCCTTCGCCGTCAGACTGACGTACTGCGAGTGCCACTCGGAGAAGAACCACTTGACGGAGTACTTGCGCGTGAGGCGGATGGCGTACCGGTAGGTCAGCAGCACCTCCTTGCACACGCCCTCCGTCGCTCGCTCGCTCACGCACACCTTGGTGGTGAACTCGCCGTTCACGCGGTGCAGGCGCCAGCAGCGGCTCAGTCCGTTGTCGATGGTCATGCGCTCGCCGCCCTCCAGCACCTCCGTGTTGCTGGTCACGAGGTGGAACTCCACGCCCTGCAGCTCGCTCACCATGCGGAACACGAGGAAGCGCACCGTAGCCGCGGGTTCCACCAGCGCGTAGGAAGGCGGGGACGAGGCGCTCGAGATGGTGGTGAGGGACACAGAGGAGTCCCCACGGCCGCAAGAGCCCTCGCTGGCATTCGACATGGATATGGGCGTCTCTTCCTTCTTTTCTTCCACGTCCTTCTTCTCTTCCTTCGTTTCCTTCTTCGTTTCCTTCGTTTCCTTCTCTTCCTTCACACCCTTCTCTTCCTTCACACCCTTCTCTTCCTTCTTCACAGGCTTCACATCCTTCGTCTCCTCCATAACAGCCATCACATTCGTCTCCTTCGCCTCCTTCCTCTCTTCCTTCACACCCACACGCTGCATCGACGGCTTCTCCTTTCCGGACGGACTCAGCACCTCCGCCTTCGCCTTGCCTCCCTTCCCAGGCTTCGCCGCCTTGCCACGCTTTCCCAGCTTGACCGGCTTGGCGTTGGCATGCTGCTGCGGCAAGGCAATGGCGCGCACCGCCTCCACCGACTGCTGGCTGCGCAGAATCTGGAGCAGCTGGAGATCCTTCTCTCGCGAGATGACGAAGAGGATGAAGAGAACGCCCAGCGCACTATAAGTGAGAAGATACGGCGATGAGTACATGATCTGCACGACGAGGAAGAGAACTTCGTCGCTGTTGAACACGCGGACGAAGTACATGAAGAGAACATCCATGGAGAAGGAGTAGGAGTAGGAGGCGGGGTGGCAGAACACCGCCGTGGAGTTGACCGCCAGCGAGAGGCTTGTGTAGACGAAGCGGGAGAACTGGAGCTGGTCGAAAGATTGGGGAGGAATGGAGGCAAACAGAGAGGTGACGGAGCTGCGAAGACAGTCCGCGTCGCTAGGGGTGAGGGAGGGAGCGAAGGAGGACTGCTCGCACTGGGTGAGGGTTGCGATGGCGGTGGACAGCACTTCGCAGAGGGGAGGGTGAGATTGACAGGAATGCTGCATCTGCGTGAGTTGCTGCAGAACGAAGGAGGAATAAGGGTATGAGATGTATGACAGTAGAGCAACACGGTCAAACTCCATGTTCACGAAACACAGAACAGAAGAATCAACAGAATCACTAATGATGAAAGAACCACCATAGGGCTCACTAAACACGACTCAGGTTGTACCACACATCACTATCAAATGACGGTGAAAGAGATATGGCATCCTGCAACTCCTCCGTACGGTTTGTATCGCCCAAATCACCCAAGAGCCGTAACTCTTCATACGAGCATGAAAGAAAACTATTCAACTACCAATGACGAAAAGAAAACAAAACAACATAAAAAGCACCGGCTTTCTCCAGTAGAAGGCAAGCGTCGTGAATAGCAGACAGAGCACTCACCGTATCGTTATCAGAACGATAGACAGCAGATTGAATTCGCAAAAGACTGGCATCTCTGAAGAAAAAGAACGGATCCTAGAATCAACACAAAGAACCACAGAATACGGAACGATTATTAACCGATTGACATTTCTCCTCATACTCAATCCAATGCATCAAACGACGAAGGGCAACATACTCTCCATTGTGCAGAAGAGTAAGCGCGTGAACAACATCCTAAAACATGAGTAATGAATATCACCACAACTGTCGTAACGGAAGAACTATCGACAAGAGATGGAGTATCGATTGGAATCGAAAAGAGAATACTATGATGAAAACAACGACAGAACACTACATGAACAAAAAACAACAGATTAGTAGCATTACGGTCAATGAACAACCAGATCACCAAACAAGCACAACAGTACAGTGTAGAACAAAAGACACTACTATTCTAACTCAAAAGGAATGAATGCCTCTTTCCCACACCACAAACTGCGAATCGAATGCGAATGACCAAAATAGTGACCTTTTTGAAGAGAAGGCGTGTTTGATGAAGGATCAACACCAATCAATGCAATGAATCATTCTAAACACATGGTGAAAGTAGAAACGATAGAGTCTGAACAACAACAGATGCAATAGAACGAAACAGAAAAGAACGGTAGAGAATAATATTTGTGAACTACTGCACAAAATGGGTGTCATATTGAACAACCACCGCATGAATTGAACCCATGCATAACCCAGTACTATAATGAGTGATATCCATCCTATTCAATGTAGGAGAGGAGAACAGCTGAAATGTGCAAAGAAATGAGGGAATCACACACATCCACAACATAGAAGCGAAATAGTATGTGTAATAAGTTGCCTACGATGTAAGTATAGCATTAGCAACAAAATGGTGGCAAATGAATGGCACATAATGACACGTGACCTGAGCAACTCCATTGACTCTTAGTATTTGTAATCGAATAATGAGAATGGGTATAACACAACTACTTCTGGTTATTTGTCTAACAATAGGTGCAACAAACGCGGAAAAAGACGTAGATTACAGTACAACCGCAATCAGCCGTGTCGCTTCTACAGAACGACGCTTGGTTGATGCATGTTTTGGTAAGCATATTGGAAGAGTACTAAACCGTAGATGATCCAATCACTTACACCGATGTGAATGGCATCGATCATGATGTCTACTGCAACATCGGCTACGTGTGCCAGAGTAACAAATGTTATGCATGTGGCACAAATCGATACTACACGTACACGACTGAAGTGAAGTGCTTTCCATGCATGAATGGGTACAAGTGTCCTAGTAGCGAACAGCATCGAACCTGACACATAGCAACAACAACAACGGAACAACAAATGTACCAGAATCCATGCACAAGCACACAGTTCTATTGCACTCAGGGAGAGGAGAAGACGGTAAGCTAGTGAAAGCAGTTATGATCATAGGTGGCAAATGGATACTACACGCTGCAGAAGACGGACAACTACGGCAATACAATCAGTTACGCCAGATCGATTTGTCCGGCTGGTTCGTACTGCAGTGGTGGTGAGAAGACACTGTGTCCGGCG
>OIWT01002167.1_pt1 | contig 21020 bp, 21 predicted proteins | sample 1587701 | NCBI WGS metagenome assembly OIWT01 (sample SAMEA3888904, study PRJEB22519) | human gut metagenome | biome: human gut; feature: human-associated habitat; material: faeces | place: Denmark | collected 2009
TTTCAATGCTTGCCTAAGCGGACGCACAGACCGTGCGTCCCTACAAAGTCTATTTGACACAGCCCCTCCGTGTCTTCGTGTTTTCGCGTTTGGTTCTTCTGGTTGAGGCTACTTTACCTCACTGCTGTCCCTCCACCAGTTGGCGGAAGTGGCAATAGTCCTCCACCACGGGGGTGAATGTCGGGTTTTCCCCCTGTTTCTCGAGGGTCTGCACGATGCAGGAGATGTAGAATCCGCAGTCGGGTATGACCCGTCCCGGCCCCAGCTGGAGGGGGCCTTTGGGGTAGTCTTTCTTCTCGAGTCGCTCCCGGCTCCAGGCCAGGAGTGAGTCGACGAGTTCTTTGTTGACGCTATGCTCCATTTCAGTCCTCCATCAATTTGCGGTAACGGATGCGTCGGGGTTCTTCCTTGCCCAGGCGTTTCATCTTGTTTTCTTCATATTCGGAGTAAGAACCTTCAAAATAGAACACTTTGCCTTCTCCTTCGAATGCCAGGATGTGCGTGCAGATGCGGTCGAGGAACCAACGGTCGTGGCTGATGACGACGGCGCATCCGGCAAACTCTTCCAGACCTTCTTCGAGCGCGCGCAGCGTGTTGACGTCGATGTCGTTGGTCGGTTCGTCCAGCAGGAGGACGTTGCCTTCTTCCTTCAGCGCCATGGCCAGGTGCAGGCGGTTTCGTTCGCCGCCCGAGAGCACGCCGCACAGTTTTTCCTGGTCTGCTCCCGAGAAGTTGAAGCGCGACAAGTAGGCGCGTGCGTTTACGTCGCGGTTGCCCATGCGGATGAGTTCGTTCCCGCCGCTGATGACCTGGTAGACCGACTTGTTCGGGTCAATGTCCTTGTGCTGCTGGTCGACGTAGGCCAGTTTCACCGTTTCGCCGACTTCGAACGAACCGGCATCCGGCGTTTCGAGTCCCATGATGAGGCGGAACAGGGTGGTCTTTCCGGCTCCGTTAGGGCCTATGACGCCCACGATGCCGTTGGGCGGAAGCATGAATTCCAGGTCGTCGAACAGCAGTTTGTCGCCGTAAGCCTTGCGCACGTGGTGTGCCTCGATGACCTTGTTGCCCAGGCGCGGTCCGTTGGGGATGAAGATTTCGAGCTTTTCTTCCTTCTCTTTCTGGTCTTCGTTGAGCAGCTTGTCGTAGGAGTTGAGTCGGGCCTTTCCTTTGGCCTGGCGGGCTTTGGGCGCCATGCGCACCCATTCAAGTTCGCGTTCGAGCGTCTTGCGCCGCTTGCTTGCAGTCTTTTCTTCCAGCTCCATGCGCCGCGTCTTCTGTTCCAGCCAGCTGGAGTAGTTGCCCTTCCAGGGTATGCCTTCTCCGCGGTCGAGTTCCAGAATCCATCCGGCCACGTCGTCGAGGAAGTAGCGGTCGTGTGTGACGGCGATGACCGTTCCTTCATATTGTTGCAGATGCTGTTCCAGCCAGTCGATGGATTCTGCGTCGAGGTGGTTGGTCGGCTCGTCCAGGAGCAGGATGTCCGGCTTTTGCAGCAGCAGGCGACAGAGGGCCACGCGTCGGCGTTCGCCTCCTGAAAGATTGGCGACAGGTTGGTCTTGGGGCGGACATCTCAGGGCGTCCATCGCGCGTTCCAGCTTGCTGTCCAAGTTCCAGGCATCGGTCGCGTCGATGCGGTCTTGCAGTTCGGCCTGGCGGGCAAAGAGAGCGTCCATCTTCTCCGGGTCTTCGTAATATTCGGGCAATGCGAACTTCTGGTTGATTTCCTCATACTCATTGAGCACGTCGACGATGGGTTGGACGCCTTCCATCACCACTTCCTTCACCGTCTTGGTGTTGTCCAGTTGTGGTTCCTGGGGCAGATAGCCCACGCTGTATCCTGGTGAGAACACGACTTCTCCCTGGTAGCTTTTGTCCAGTCCGGCGATAATCTTCAGCAAGGTGGACTTTCCCGAACCGTTTAGACCGATGATGCCGATTTTGGCTCCGTAGAAAAAAGACAGGTAGATGTCTTTCAACACTTGCTTGTTTTGTTGGAAGGCTTTGCTGACGCCTACCATTGAGAAAATGATTTTCTTATCGTCTGCCATAGTAGAAAAAATATAAAGGATTTGAGTTTAATCGAGTATTTTGAATCCGTCGCCGAGTAGCGCCTGGCGTATTTCGGCCACGTGTTCCGCGTTGCGTGTCTCCATGACCACGCGCAGGGTACATGCGTTGACATTGGCGCTTTCTCCGCTTCGTTCGTGGTGTGAGGAGAGGACGTTGGCTCCATGTTGGGCGATGATTTGCGCGACACGCATGAGTTGTCCCGGTTTGTCCATCAGTTCGAGGGTGAACACGCAGTTGCGCCCGCTCTTCATGAGTCCCCGGTTGATGACACGGTTCAGGAACGTGACGTCGATGTTGCCTCCGCTGACCAGACAGATGGTCTTCTTGCCCTTCACCGGCACTTTGCCGAACATGGCTGCGGCGACAGACACGGCGCCTGCTCCTTCGGCTATCAGCTTCTGCTGTTCCATCAGGGCCAGGATGGCGGCGCATATTTCGTCTTCCGTCACGGTCACGATGCCATCGACATACCGTTCGCAGAGGTCGAACGTGTGTTCGCCCGGTTCTTTCACGGCAATGCCGTCGGCTATGGTCGACACGGACTTCAGGCATTCTATTTTATGGTTTTCCATGCTGCGGAACATGCTGGGTGCTCCGCTGGCTTGCACTCCATAGACCTTCACGGCGGGATTCAGGCTTTTGATGGCAAATGCCACGCCGCTGATCAGGCCTCCGCCTCCGATGGGGACGATGACGACTTCCACGTCGGGCAGCTGTTCGAGCAGTTCCAGTCCGATAGTGCCTTGTCCGGCAATGACCAGTTCGTCGTCGAAGGGATGTACGAATGTATATCCTTTTTCGTCGCGGAGTTGCAGGGCATGTCGGTAGGCATCGTCATAGACGCCTTTCACCAGGCAGATGTCTGCTCCCAGCCGTCGTGTGGCTTCCACTTTGCTGATGGGCGCTCCTTCGGGCAAGCAGATGAGCGACTTGATGCCGCTATGGGTGGCCGCCAGTGCCACGCCTTGGGCATGATTGCCTGCCGAACAGGCAATGACGCCTTTTGTTTTTTCTTCGTCGGAGAGTTGTGATATTTTGTAGTACGCGCCGCGCACTTTGAATGAGCCTGTCACTTGCAGGTTTTCAGGTTTTAGGTAAATCTCGCTTTCCGGATTGATGGCCGGCGCATGAATCAAGTCTGTGTGCCGGATGACTTCTTTCAGCACATAAGATGCTTTGTAGATATTGTCTAATGTCAACATGTATTTTGTATTAAAAATTATAGCTCAGACCGAAGCTCAGCAGTTCGCTAAGCTGGAAGAAACTGTCGTTGTCGTCGTCCTTTTCCACACCGTCGTCGAAGCGTGCGTGCACGAAGAGCTTGGTGGAAAGATAGCGGTTGAGTTGGAAATTGAAGGTGTTTTCCCATTCAGCTTCAGCACGTTTGTAGGTGGTGAAGTAGGAGAGGCGGGATTCCCACACGATTTCGGGAATGATGGTCCATTTGGAGTTGACTTGCAAGTTTGAACCTATGTCGTTTTTCGACTTTTTACCTTCTTCCACGCCAAATTTCGTCACGTCCACTTCTTCGTCTCCTACGTATGTCAACTTATATGACAACGGAGAAATGACGGCGGAGAATGTCAGATTGCTCAAGTTCTTTTTAAAGTCCATACCGAGGTCGAGCTTCAGATAACCCGGGGCCATGAAGCTGGACGACACGTCGTGGCTGTTCGTGTTGTAATTGCTGAACAGCTGGGTGGAAAACTCTGCCTGGATGGTGTAGAACCAGGAAGAGAATGCTTTCAGGCCAAGTTTCGATGTCAGACGCAGAAGGTCGGAATTGGGCTTATACTTGTGGATGGAGTCCGAGCGTGATGTGATGAAGCCGAGTTTCCACTCCAGTCGGTTGTCGAACTGGATGCGTTGCTGGTCGTTGTAGTTCAGGCTGACATCCAGGCTCGACAGCATGGAGTTGTTGCTCTCTCCACCCTTGTACCAGTTGCTGGAAATGTAGTTTTGAGTGAATTGCAGCGACACGTTGGCTGTGCGCGTCCAGAAGTTGGGTTTGCGGATGACCAAGTGCTGGTCCACGTCAGGGTCAATCCATCCCTTGTCGTTGATTAAGTCTGTCATCCGTTGTTTCCGCAGATGCTCGGGGATGAGCTCCTCGTTGAAAGTGCGGTGGTTCATGATCTCATCTTCGGTTTGTTTCACCATTGTCGGATGATTTAGGTAGGTGAATAGCAAGGCTTTGTCCATTCCTTCTATGATGGCTTTGTCCTTTTCGACCAGGCCGGACCGGAGAGGGAGCAACTGCTGGTTGGGAGATGCCGGTGCTTTCCCTTGGGCTGCCAAGGAGTCTGTCAGCAAGCCGTTCATGGCTTTCCATACCGTGGAACGGTAGATGGTTACGGGAGTGAACAGGCGGTAATAGATGGGATTGATTTCCACATCCGGCTGATAGATATGTCCAGTGGAGTCAGGTTGCCAATATTGTGCGGTTTTTTTGTTCAGGTAGTCTGAATAGGCCGTCACTACGTTTTTGAAATACTTTCTGTTGTAGCGTTGGCGGGGAGTCAGTCGCTGCGCTTGGGTGAGACTGCACACAAAGAGCAACAAAAACCCTCCTAAGATAAATCGAATTTTCATAATCACTGCTGCATTTACGTTTGGTGGCAAAGTTACATATAAAAAACCGAGTAGAAAGATTTGGTCGATTATTCTTTTTTGTGATGTAAGATGAAACCGGATGGGAGAGGGTCTGGCAGGACGTGCCGGTCCGTCTGTTCCGAAAGCTCCTTTCGTGTCTGTCCCGAGAGGGTGTTAAGGGTAGCCGACCTTGGAATAGACTCCGTGCTCGGCTACCTTGGAGGCCGTGCAAGCTTAGCCTAAAGGCCGTGCATGGCTGGGATTTGTACTCTTTTAATTGTCATTCGGACAATGGGTTGGCGATTTGACCGTAAATCTATGTCGTGAATGTGACCTTATGCGCTTTTCGAGGTGTTTTTCTGTTTTTCGTCAGATACCGGCTCTATTCCTTTGCGATGGAAACGTATCTGTCGCAAAGGCTTTTTTTCAGTCATAACGCGATAAATTGAAAAACAGTTTCTGAATGCTGTGGATTTAAGAACCGGGAGTGTCTATATTTGACTAAAAGTTGTGTAATAAATGACAAATTGATGACTTTTTACATACTATTATAACATTAGGAATATGATTTTAATGAAACTGAAGTTTAAGCCTTCTTTAAAATCCGACAAAGAAGGCTTTTTGTATTTTCATGTGATACATGGAATGGAAGTTCGTAAGGTGAGGAGTAAGTACAAGATTTTAAATGAGGAGTGGGACGAACGCACCGGTCGGGTGTTGCTGCCTCCCTGTTCGTCCTCGCGTTTTAGTTATTTGTTCCATGTCTGTTGCAGCGTGGAGTGGGAACTTCAAAGGTTTTCGAAAGCCATGTTTGAATGGGAGTCTTCCGGGTGTCAGCATTCTCTGGACGAGGTCATTGATCACATGTTGTCAGAGTTGAGCGTGTCTGACAGTGTTTTTAATTTCATGCATGCGCAAGTCGTACACAAGAAAAGGTTGGGCAAGATACGCACCAGTGAGACTTATCAGTCCACACTCAACAGCTTTATGCGTTTCCGGAGAGGGCACGACTTGACATTCGACATGATGAACGCGGAATTGCTGGAACTTTATGAAGCAGATTTGCGGCGTCGAGGATTGTCGCGCAATACCACCTCGTTTTACATGCGCGTTTTACGTACCAATTATCGGCTTGCCATAGAAAAGGGGTTGACCACGGACAACCGTCCGTTCAGGCACGTGTATTGCGGGATGGACAAGACGGTCAAGCGCAGCATATCATTTGCGGAAATTAAGAAGATTGGAAGTTTGGACCTTTCCGGTCGCCCGGCTTTGGACTTTGCCCGTGACATGTTTATGTTCAGTTTTTGCATGCGCGGAATGTCATTTGTCGATATGGCATATCTGAAGAAGAAAGATTTGAAAAATGGGCATATCACGTATCGGAGGAAGAAAACAGGTCAATTACTTAATGTCGAATGGACGCGGCAGATGCAAAATATTGTGGACAAGTATAAGTTTAACGCCACAGGCTATCTTCTTCCTATTATTCTTCGTGAAGATGGGACTGAACGTCGTCAGTATCAGAATCAAATGATGAAAGTAAACCGTCATTTGAAGGAAGTGGCCAATTTGATTAATCTTACGATGCCATTATCGTTGTATTGCAGTTGTCACAGCTGGGCCACAATAGCAAGGGGAAAGGATATTCCTTTGTCCGTAATCAGTGAGGGCTTGGGCCATGATTCAGAGGCTACAACACAGATTTATTTAGATTCGATAAAGTCTAGTGAAGTCGATAAAGCTAACAGAAAGATATTAAAAGATCTTTAAGAAGTGAAACTTGCTATGACGAAGCGATTGTCTCCTATTATGAGATAATCATTTGAGCGCAAAAGTAAGAAAATAATATCAATTATCCATCATTTTAGAGATTAAATTTACATGTTTATTATCACATATTTATACATATTTCTTAGATTTTCAAAAATAGGAATATAAATCACTGACTATCAATCATTCAATTCGTCCGACCATCTCATAATAGGAGACAATCGTTCTCATAATAAAAGATGGTTTCTGGAGTTTTGAAATAAATAAAGTAAATCATGGTTATATTATGAGAAATAAAATACGAAAAACACGACTCGAAAAGATATTAACTTTAGAGTGTATGACAAATAACTGCTTGTTTAATAGATATATATGTAAACTTGCAGGATTAGAAAAATTGTCTTCTTGCATGATTGTTGCGATTTTTAGTAGCCGATTCATTAAAACAAAACAAAGTTTATGGATGAGCCTCCTATGACTTTGGTTGGCGACCAACCAAAATGGTATGTCATGCGTGACCTTAAGCGTGCCAATGCAAAGCATCCGGCGTATAAGATACTTGGTGAAATGAATATGAAAATATTCACACCAATGGTGTGGAAACTATCTGTCAAACAAGGGAAGCGAATACGTGAAAAAGTGCCTTTCATGGCAGACTTGCTATTTGTATATGATACACGACATACGCTGGACCCGTTGGTTGAGTTGATAAGCACTTTTCAGTATCGTTATATGCGGGGTTCGCACGGGGCACCCATGACTGTCAGAAATGCCGATATGGAACGTTTTATCAAAGCCGTGGGGGCTACTGAAAATCCCTATTTTTATACTCCGGGTGAACTGACTCCCGATATGATTGGACGTAATGTGCGGATTATCGGGGGACCATTGGATAATTATGAAGGACGTTTACAAAAGATTCGAGGCTCACGATCTCGGCGCTTGCTGGTGGAGTTGCCCAATCTTTTGACTGTATCCGTAGAGGTAAGTCCGGAGTACATACAGCTATTATAGCTTTCGCGTAACGCGCTAAGTTTTAAACTAGCTCAAGTTGTTTATAAATCTCATCGTCATCGCCCTCCTGTTCCTGATCGGACGGGAGAGGCGGGACGTACCGACTGAGATTGTTTTTTTAATTTGCAGTATATTCAAGTAATATACGATCGTCGTGAGACGAGGTGATACATTATTTAATAGTTAAAGAAGAACGACAACAGGGATTCTTTCCCTGTTGTCGGCTTCATTTTACCACAGACAAGTATGATTATCGCAGTAGATTTTGACGGGACGATTGTCGAACACCGCTATCCCGAAATCGGGAAAGAGATCCCGTTTGCCATCGCGACCTTGAAACAGTTGCAGGCCGAACGCCACCTCCTGATCCTATGGACTGTGCGTGAGGGAAAACTTCTGGATGATGCCGTCGACTATTGTCGTAAGCGCGGATTGGAATTTTATGCCGTCAATGCCAATCATCCCGACGAACGCATCCCGGAGCATCCCTCCAGCCCTTGCCGTAAGCTGAAAGCTGACCTGTTCATCGACGACCGCAATGTGGGTAAGTTGCCCGATTGGGGAGCTATTTACGAGATGGTGCACAATCGATGGAGTTATGAACGGTATTTGGATGAAATTCAACTAGTGGTTAATGGACAAAAACGTATTCCGTTTTTGAAGCGGATATTCCGATTTTAGCATTATTTTACATGTCTATCATTAATAAAAAGAAGGTGGAGTGTTGTGGATGCAATGCTTGTGCAGAGATTTGTCCAAAGCATTGTATCAAGATGCTAACAGACACGAAAGGCTTTCTTTATCCCCAAGTAGACAGTTCTGTTTGCGTGGAATGTGGCGCTTGTGAGAACGTTTGCCCGTTTTATAGAAAGAATATCTCTTTATACTTTCCCTTCACAGCTTATGCGGCATGGAACAAGAATAAGGAAGAGTATTTGGCAAGTTCTTCTGGCGGTGCGGCTTATGTATTTTCAGATTACATAATTCGTCATGGTGGTGTTGTTTATGGTTGTGCAGCTGACGGAATGGATGTACGTCATGTTCGTGTGGACAATATAAAGCAATTGCCGAGATTGCAAGGTTCGAAATATGTTCAAAGTGATGTACGGGGACTTTTTGCACAAGTTGCCAGTGATCTGAAATCCAAACGTCCGGTGCTGTTCATTGGTACACCTTGTCAGGTGGCCGGATTGAAAGGTTACATTCGTAGAATACCGTCGCATCTTTATTTAGTGGACTTGATTTGTCACGGTGTGCCTTCATTGAAGATGTTGCGCTCTCATGCTGCTTTCGTAACCCATGGACAACAAGTTACGCATTTATCTTTCCGGAGAGGAAATGAATATATAATGGAATTTTGTGGCCAAAATTTTCATTATGAACGTTCTCCTTTTTATAAAGATGCTTACTTTCGGAGTTTTATAAAAGGCTTTACCTGTCGCTCCAGTTGTTATCATTGTCCGTTCGCGACTTCAAATCGTGTAGGTGATGTTACGATTGGTGATTTTTGGGGACTGCACGCGACAGGTGAAGAATTTTCCGAAGCAAACAATGGCATATCCGTTCTTTTGCCTTGCACCGAGAAAGGACATGAGCTTATTCGTGTCGTGTCTGACAACTTGATGCTTTGCGAGCGTTCTGTGGATGAAGCTGTGACGGGAAATACGCAGTTACAGCATTCCATGCATCGCACCATGCGAAGTCGTGTCTTTAACCTTATTTGGCCTTTATTCCCGTTTGATGTTGCGGCGTGGCTTTCATTAGCGGACCAACTGTTAATCAGCTTAAAGAGAAGAGGTTTAAAGTACTTGTTAAATGGTCTCAGAAAATAATAGGCGAATAGCTCGAAACACGGTATTGCTCTATATAAGGACTTTGTTTTCGCAGCTGCTTGCGCTTTATACTTCGCGTAAGATTCTCGAAGTTCTTGGAGTTGAAGATTTTGGAATATATAATGTTGTGGGCAGTGTGGTTGGTATGCTCACCTTTTTGAATGGTTCAATGAGTGTGGCTACGCAGCGGTTTCTGGCAATTGAACTTGGACGTGGAGATTTGAAGTCTTATAATCGCGTATTCAGCATGGCATGTCTAATACATATTGCACTGGCTTTGTTGATAGTTATTGCGGCTGAAACAGTAGGGCTATGGTTTTTAAACACACACTTGAATATTCCTGATGACCGTATGGTGGCAGCTAATTGGGTCTACCAATTTTCTATCCTTTCGATTGCTGTCGGCATCATACAGACTCCATACATGGCTTCGCTTACAGCTCATGAACACATGAATGTATATGCTTATGTAGGGATGGGGACTTCCATATTGGGTTTGTTGATTGTTTTTCTCTTGCCTATTATTGACAATGACCACTTGATTGTATATGCTTTGCTTATTCTCATTATACAATTGCTTGCTGCATGTGTGTATCGCGTTTATGCTATACGTCAGTTCAGCGAATGTCGTTTTCATTGTTATTGGAAAGTTGACCTTTTCCGTTCGATGTTAGGGTTTACGGGATGGAATCTTTTCGGCACGATAGCTTGGATGCTCAAGGATCAAGGCATCAACATGTTGATGAATATATTTGGAGGCCCGGTTGTTAATGCTGCCAGAGGTATATCCTACCAAGTATTAAGTGCTGTGCAAAATCTTGTTACAGGCTTTAACACAGCAGTCAATCCACAATTGACAAAAAACTTTGCATCGGGCAACAATGAAAACTTTTTCAAGTTGATGATGACAAGTTCGAAAATATCGTTTTTTTTGTTAATGCTGATAGCTTTGCCTGTGATGCTTGAAATTGTATATCTTTTGAATCTTTGGTTGGTAGAAGTACCGACATATACCATCATTTTTACACGACTTATTTTAATAGAAGCTTTATTAAGTGTTTATAGCGGGCCGATGGTTACGAGTTTGATGGCTACAGGAGAGATTAAGTGGTATCAAATAGTGGTGGGAAGCGCAATGTTATTGAATGTGCCATTAGCTTATTTGTTTTTACATCTTGGATATTCCATTTTGACCCCATTGATTGTGTCGATAGGCGTAACTGTATTGTCTTCGGTTTTACGGCTTTGGTTTTGCAAGCATCAATTAGGATTGTCAATATTCAAATATGTAAACAATGTAATTTTGCCGACTTTTGTAGTAGGTTTGTTTTCTGCTATTGTTCCGGTAGTTGTAACTGTATTTATGACAGATGGATTTCTTCGTTTTGTGACAGTTACAATTGTCAGCATCATGTCGGTTTCTCTTTTTACGTATATATTTGGGCTAAATTATTTAGAACGACTATTGTTGCGTACAATTTTAAATAAGACAATAAGTAAATTCCGGCGATGAAGCAGAAGAAAAAAGTTGGCATTATTACTTTTCATGCCTCACATAACTATGGATCTATGTTGCAGGCTTACGCCTTGCAACAGACGGTTTTAAATTTAGGATATGAATGCGATATAATCAATTTCCGTACTTCAAGGCAAAAGAAATATTACCGCCCAGAATTTGTAAGAGGTTCTTTTGTTGGAAAATTGACACGGACTTTGCTTTATTTCCCGTTCATATTATCCTTGTTGAAGAAACATCGTAAATTTGAGCAATTTCTCAACGAAAGGTATCACTTATCAGATAAGGAATATGCAACGCTTGAAGAATTGGAACAATCTTCTTTAGATTATGATATTTATATCTCCGGTAGCGATCAGATATGGAATCCTTGTAATTTTGATTTCGATTGGGCCTATTTCCTTCCGTTTGTTGGAAATGCAAAACGTATCTCGTATGCTCCCAGTATGGGGCAAGATCCTGATAGTATTGTAACTTTGAAAAAGGACGCATGGCCTAAGATGAAAGTAATGTTGACTAATTATGATTATATTAGTGTCCGGGAACAAGGAACACAGGAGTTATTGCGTCGGCAAATTCATGTCGATAGCATTGTAACATTAGATCCGACCTTGTTATTGGATTCAACATGTTGGAATAAAATGGCGGGAGACAAACCCTTAGTTAAAGGAAAATATATTTTTCTTTATGCACCACGGTATCATGAAGATGTTCATGCTGCGGCAGAACAGTTGTCTCGTTTCATGAAAATTCCCATCGTGATTTCTCTTTTGTATAATACACGTAAAGGGAATATTTGTACCATGTCCAAATCTCTTCATTATAAGTTAGCAACTGGACCAATAGAATTTCTTAATCTTTGTAAGTTTGCAACATGTACAATTGGCCAGTCTTTTCATCTAGTAGTGTTTTCTATATTGTTTCGTACTCCATTTTATGCTATTAATGGCATGAATGACAGCAGAATAAAAAATTTGTTAACACTTACGGGATTGACCTCGCGAGGAATCTGTTCCGATGAACTAACCAAGGCATTTTCTTGTCCGATAGATTTTGATTTCACACTCCGTAAGATAGCTGAAGTGCGAAATCATAGCTTAGAGTGGTTACAGAAGAGCTTATCGAATAATTAAACAATGCTAACAATGAAAGAGAATGTATTAGGCGGCAATTTGATTTCAGTCATAGTGCCTGTCTATAATGCAAAACTGTATCTTCGAGATTGCATCCGAAGCATAGTTAATCAGTCGTTTACAAATTGGGAACTCATCTTGGTTGATGATGGTAGCATTGATTGCTCGCTTGAATTGTGTAGGCATTATGCTAGTGGCGATAGTCGCATCTTCGTTTTACATCAAGAAAATAAAGGCGTGACAGCAGCGAGGAAACTTGGTGTGAAACATTCACATGGAGAATTTCTGTGCTTTGTGGATTCTGACGACACGATAGATAAAGATGCTTTAAAAATTATGGCAAGTAGAATGACAGATGATGTCGATATTGTTATTACATGGGAAAAAGTGGAGCAGAAAATTTCAGGATCTGAATATGTGAATAGCTTGTTGCAGAAAACTACGAATCTAGCTCTTTGGGGTAAACTGTATAGGAAAAGTTTGGTGGTGAATTCACGTGCCTTAGATATTCAGCGTGAGGTTTACATTGGTGAAGACCATTTAGGAAATATAAGGATGGCTTTGCATGCGCGAAATGTGTTTTGTCTTCCGGTAGCTATTTATGATTATAACAGTAATGAAACATCTGTATGGCATTCTAGGAAATGGTCATTAGAGTATGAAGAAATGTTACGTAATGCAATCAAAGCTGAATTGGGCGACCGTATAAGTGAATTTGAAGAGTCGTGGTATAAGTTTCAACTTTACATCTTATATGATTTGGTTAGACATAAGGTGCCATTTTCTTATAAAAGGGATTGGATCTCAAGATTGGTAAGCGATAAGCATAAATATGATCTTTCCTATCGTGAAAGGATAGTTAAGTCAATTCAAAACCAAATGCTGTGTCGTTTGGCTTTAATAATAGGAAAATACACTAAGGATTTTCTGCACATATAGATTAATGTCGTTTGACACAAATAGTATCAAATAAATGGATTATGCCTAAAGTCTCAGTTATAGTTCCGATTTGTATTCACATACGGATGGCAACATAGATTTGGTGGTCTCTATCCTAGAAATACATTTGAAAAATTCAATGTTCATGATTGATCGCTATGCAGAATGCCGTCTGACGAGTGATGAGATGTGGAAAGTGTTCGTAGAATATGATTTTCATGAACACACTAGCCCGTAGGGAAAATTGTTTCGCGCTTCTATCGTGAAGAAACATGCTATGCGGTTTGACGAGGTGATGTGTTTCGGTGAGAACACGGTGTTTCTATACACATTTCTTCAGTATGTTCGCGGCATTTGTATTTCCACTGAGATCGGTTATTGTTATCGGGACGAGACGGATGGTTCACTGTCTAAACGTATAAACCCAATAGATATGGAATATCAGAATTATATTAAGGTACGAGAAGCTGTGGATGCGTTGGTAACACATAAAAATATAGAGAACGATGAAGCTTTGTACAAGCTGAATTTTATGGAGGCAGTTTATGTCTGGCATGTTTTAAACTCGCTGTATCACGGCAACTCATCACGTGGAAAGCGATTAAGTGTTTTGTCCTCGTTGGATATGTCTGTCTTGGATTGCAAAAAAAGTCTGTCTGTGAAAGATACTGTGCTGATATTTATGTTGCGTCACAGGCTTTTCGGATTGTATGACTTAGCACGTAGTTTCAAATCAAATAGCAAAAGCAGATGAATACATACATTATCAATCTAAAATCTTCCACAGACCGCCATCAATATATTGAACAGTTGCTGAAACTTTATTGCAATATTTTGGAGGTACATTTTGTTGAGGCCGTGGACGGGCGCGGGCTTTCTGACCATCAGTTAGTGGAAATGTGGAATCAGTGTGAAACATACAAGACATATGGACGCTATATGAAAGGCGGAGAAATTGGTTGTGCGCTTTCTCATCGCAAATGTTACGAAGAGATGCTGGGAAATGGAGACGAAGTGGCGTTGGTATTGGAAGATGACGTGGTGTTTGAAGAAAATGCGGATGTAAGAGGAATTATTACTTCCGTAGACATGATGTTGCGGACGAAAAAGCCGATGGTTGTTTTGCTCTCAGGCAGTTATTGGTACTTCAGAAGAAAAAGCCTGCTTGTAGCTAATTGCGGATTGGCCTCCGTTTTCGAGGCAATGGGTGCGATGTCATACATGATAAACCGTGCAGCGGCCGAGATAATGACCGCGGTGGACAAGAAATACCTTGCCGATGATTGGTATAATTGGCGGGGCGAGGGAATAATGGTATATGCAGTTCATCCACATATTGCTGGCGACTTTGATATGTTTAAATCAGATATAGCGGGCGATTATGAGGGATGGCATCGTGAGAATTTGTCATCGGTGCATAAAATACGTGCCTATTACCGTGCTGTCGTCAGACGTTGCCTCGGATGGATAGGGCATTGGGAAAAACGGGAATTTTAGTTTTACGAGATGAGAAAAGATTTCGCGCTTTGCTTCAATGAAAAATATGTGCCATACGCTTGCGTGACATTGAAGTCGATAGCAGAACATGCAAAAGATGGCGATGATGTGCGTGTTCATATATTGTCTGACTACATATCCGAACGCAACAAGAAACGTTTGGAATGTTACTGCTTAAATAATATTAAGCAGGTGAGGGTAAACTGCGAGTTTCATATAATAGATTCGCAACTCGATGATGAAATATTGGAACTTCCTCCGCAAACGTTGATTTGGACTAAACTAGCGTGGTACAGGATATTACTTCCAGACTTGTTGGGGCAGGATGTCCGGCGCGTGCTTTATCTTGACTGCGATGTTTATGTGAACGATGACTTGGACAGCCTTTTTGCGATGGATATGGACAAGAGCATTGCTGCCTGTCTTGACACAGAGGCATACAAGGATGAGACTTACGAAAGATTGGGTTACGAGAGTCGGTATCGCTATGTCTGTTCTGGCGTTTTGCTGATGAATCTTGACAGGTGGAGGGAAAAGAGGATAGCGGAAAAATTGCTTGATTTCGCGAGAAGCAATGCCGGACGAATTAAATACCCTGATCAGGATGCTATAAATGTGGTATGCAAAGATGATAAAATCATACTTCCGCCAAAATATGGAGTGATAGTCCAGTTCTTTCGTTTCAAGGAATTTATTAACGAACATTTGTCAGAGATGAAAGAACTGATGTTAAGTCCCAAGATCATACACTTCTCCGGTTACCAGCCGTGGTATTATTTTAAGGACAAGTCAATGCATTCGCACTTGTGGTGGAAGACGTTCAGAAGTTTGCGCGCATTTCCGAAGGTTTACGCTATGTATGTATTTTATTTCTTTTTCTATTGGCTGAAAAGACTGCTTATAGCCTTTGGCTTCATAAAGCCGGAAAGCAAATATTGCATGCTTGGTTGGTATTACAACCATCCCCGCATTAGGTATGATGAAGTAATGAAGAATATAAATTCTTTGAAAGAAAAAGTAATTTAGTATAAACTCATGAAACAATTCGATTATCTCATAGTCGGCTCTGGTCTGTTCGGAGCTACATTTGCCTATCTCGTAAATAGGGTGGGGAAGAAGTGCTTGGTGATAGACAAACGTCCACATCTGGGTGGCAATGTCTATTGTGAAAATGTGGAAGGCATCAATGTGCATAAATATGGTGCGCACATCTTCCACACATCGGACAAGCAGATTTGGGAATTCGTCAATTCTATCGTGGAGTTCAACCGCTACACCAACTCGCCGGTTGCCAACTATAAAGGAATGCTTTACAACTTGCCTTTCAACATGAATACCTTTTATCAGATGTGGGGTGTCGTCACTCCGGAGCAGGCTTTCGCGAAAATTGAGGCACAGAAGCAAGAGGCTCTATCGGCGATGCGTGCAGAGGGCGCGACTGAACCTCGTAATTTGGAGGAACAAGCGTTGATGCTGGTAGGCAAAGATATATATGAAAAACTGATAAAGGGTTATACGGAGAAGCAATGGGGACGAAAATGCACAGAGTTGCCTGCGTTCATCATTAAGCGACTGCCCGTCCGTCTCGTGTTTGATAACAATTATTTCAATGACAAATATCAAGGCATTCCCATTGGTGGTTACAATAAACTGATTGACGGACTTCTTGCGGGCATTGAAACCAAGACAGGCACTGACTTTTTTGCAGATCGTGTCCATTGGGAGGGATTGGCCGAGAAGATAGTCTTCACCGGGAAGATAGATGAGTTTTATGATTATCGTTTTGGCAAGCTGGACTATCGCACTGTCCGGTTTGAATATGAAATTTTGAATATGCCCAACTATCAAGGCAATGCCGTGGTCAATTACACGGAACGTGACGTTCCTTACACGCGTGTGATAGAGCACAAGCATTTCGAGATGTTTGGGCAGGAGGTTTACGATGTGCCGAAGACGATCGTTTCTCGCGAATATTCCGTGGAGTGGACTGAGGGGCTGGAATCTTATTATCCGGTGAACGATCAGCGTAATGGAGAGCTTTATAAGCGTTACAAAGCGTTGGCTGATAATGAACAAAATGTTTTGTTTGGTGGAAGGCTTGCCGAATACAAGTATTACGACATGGCACCTGTAATAGCGTCGGCCATGAACTTGTTTCGAATGCAAGTCGAAATTTGAACGGAGTAGAAAGGATTTTTTGATATAATGCCATGTACAATAACTATAAAATAGTGCTCAACACGGCTGCTGGCCGTCGCCGCTACATGCAATATTTGATACCTTATATTGTGTCGTGTAGCATTGTGGACAGATATGACATTTGGGTGAACACACATAATGGGGCTGACATTGAATTTTTCAAGCAAGTGGCTGATAGATTTCCAGTCGTGAATTTGGTGTGGCAGCCTGATGGAGTGGTGAACGGTAATGCGAGCATCAACGCTTTTTATAAGGACTGCACAGAGTCTGATACCATTTATTTTAAACTCGATGATGACATTGTTTGGATGGAACCGGGGCTGATAGAGAAGATGGTGAAGTTTCGTGTGGACAATCCTCATTATTTTTTAGTGTCGCCTTTGGTGATAAACAATTCTCTTGCCACTTATTTGCTTGAGGTGGAGGGGAAAATTCGGTTGGACGATTATTACAATTCGTATGCTAGTCATCCTGTGTTGTGGCAAAGTGGGATTTTTGCGCAAGAGTTGCACGAGTGGTTTTTGGACAAGTATCTGAAAACAGGTCGGTGGGAAGAGCTGCATCTCGGGAAAAAGGAAATGGCCATGTCCCGTTTCTCGATAAATTCAGTCTTGTGGTTTGGTGATGAGATGCGGAAATTTGCAGGTATTGTTCCCGGAGACGATGAAGAGTTCCTTTCGTGCATTTATCCTACGCGTCAAGGTGTGTCGAACGCATGGAACGGCGATGCCATTGTGGCGCATTTCGCCTTTTTTACCCAGCGCGAGGAACTTGACAAAAAAGGGATATTGGAAAAATATGGCGCGGTGTGCGCGCAGCAATGGCATGAAAATGAGACATCGGCAGCGGTGTATGATGCTGTGCAAGCCATATTGAAGAAGATAAATGCAAACGAAGCAGAGTTAATGACTCGTAAGTCGCCTTATAAACGTGTGTTAAAGCCCATTACCATGAGGCAAAGAATGATAAAACTCATGCCAAAGATTGTGCTCGATTTGAAAATGTTCTTCGATGGGCGCAAAGAGCGTTCTGGTTTTATTTGTTAACAAGTATGTCATGGACAAGATTCTAACACTTATCATTCCGACGTACAACATGGAGCTGTATCTCCGTTATTGTCTGGATTCGCTTCTGGTGGACGAGGGCATGGATGCGTTGGAGGTGCTCGTCGTGAATGACGGCAGTCGCGACTGCTCGTTGGAAATAGCTCGTGAGTATGAGCATAAATATCCGCAGACATTTAAAGTGATAGACAAGGGAAACGGCAATTATGGTTCATGTGTCAACCGCGGTTTGGAAGAAGCCACGGGAAAGTATGTGAAAGTGCTTGATGCTGATGACAGTTTTGACACGGAACATTTCGGGCGTTATCTTTCTTTCCTCAAAGAAACGGATGCCGATTTAGTACTTTCTGACTTTGCCGTGGTGGATACAAATAGAGCCATCCGCAAGATAATAAAGTATGACCAAGGGCTTGGTCGTATGTTTGAGATGGAGCAAGTTTGCTGTTCTGCCAAGTTCCAAAACATGCAAATGCACGCTGTGGCCTATCGCCTTGAAAACCTGAAGAAGTTGGGTTACGTGCAGACGGAAGGCATTTCATATACAGACCAGCAGTGGATTTTTCTGCCAATGATAACAGTCAAAACCATAGCTTATTTTGATGAGTATGTTTACAAATATTTGGTGGGTCGGGCAGGACAGACGATGGAGCCGGTATTCAAATTTCAGAATCTTTTGTACGTCATGCGTTGTGGCTTGGACATGGCTTCTGCTTATGAAAGTCATAAAAGACAAATAACAGATAAGCCTATACTGAGTTACATGCATGCACGCTTGATACCTTTCTTGAAGGCTGCATATGTGACTTCAATAACGCACTATAGTTTGGAAACAAAACAAGCATTACTAAGTTATGACAATAAACTAAAGGAATGTTGTTTAGACATGTATGAATTGATTGGAAGTAAGAATGTTAGTTCTTTCATGACTTTCAGATATATAGATTACTGGAGAAAACACAAAGATGCAAACATGGCATTGATTTGCATGTTAAGCAAGCTCTATATGTTTGTGCTTGACATGAAAAAATCCATGTGCAAACCGGATGACATGGCTGTGCCTGTTTCTTTCTGAAATTAATAAGTTATGGAAGCAAAAGTATCGGTTATCATACCAATATATAAGGTAGAGAGGTTTATCGATAAGTGCGCCTCGTCACTATTCGCACAGACATTGAACGATGTGGAGTTTATTTTCGTGGATGATGCTTCCCCAGATAGGAGCATGGAACTGCTAAGCAAATGCATTGCCAAGTATCCAGGGAGAAAGAATCAAGTAAAACTTGTGCGGCATGAGAAAAACCAAGGTCTTCCGGCGGCACGTAATACCGGACTGGCAAATGCGACAGGTGAATATGTGTTTCATTGTGACAGCGATGACTTTGCTGAGCCGGAGATGTTATCGATGCTCTACAACACGGCAAAAGAAAATGATGTTGACATTGTTTGGTGTGATTGGTTTCTGTCGTTTGAACAGAGCGAACGTTACATGACACAACCGTCATATATGACTCCTATGGAGGCATTGAAAGGAATGCTTGGCGGAGTTATGAAGTTTACCGTATGGAATAAATTAGTGAGACGGTCATTATATGTTAGCAATCATATCATTTTTCCAACTGGATATGGGATGGGAGAAGACATGACAATGATGATGTTGTTTGCTTGTGCTGATAAAGTTGCCTATTTGCCTAAAGCGTTTTATCACTATGTGAAAGTGAATATGAACTCTTTCACGCAGACATTCTCTGACAGCCATCTTGTAGAATTGAAATATAATGTACAGCGTATTTCCGATTATTTGCATGATAGATTTGGTGACGCATTAGACAAAGAGATTGCTTATTTAAAGTTGGCTGTCAAGTACCCATTCTTGATAAGCAACAGTTCGGAGAAATATCGTTTGTGGAAAGAATGGTATCCTGAAGCGAATAAATATATATGGGACAACAAACAACTGTCTTTACGCAGTCGCATTGTACAATGGTGTGCTTGGAAAGGATTGTTTTTTGTGATTCGAGTTCATTATCTGTTGTTGCAGAAGGTTGTTTATGGATTGATTTATAAATAATGAGAGCATATATAACGTTATTATCTAACAAGTCTTATTTTGAAGGTGTCTTGATTTTGCATCGTTCTTTAAAGGCTGTGCAAGCACGCTATCCTCTTTATTGCGTTCTGTCAATATCTGTGGAAGATGAAGTTCAAAAGAGACTGGAGTGTGAGGGGATACCTTGTATTCGTCTGTCGCGTACAGTTGTCGATGGCCTAGTTAACTCGGAAAAGTGTGGATTCTCACATTGGAATTATACATTTGACAAGCTGCTCGTATGGGGATTAACCCAATTTGAGAAAATGGTATTTCTTGACTGTGATATGCTTATAGTTCGGAATATTGACCATTTGTTTGAGTGTGAGCCATTTTCGGCCGTTATTGCCGGTTCTTTGTATCCAGGGAATGAGCATTGGGAAGGATTGAATTCTGGTATAATGGTTATTATTCCAGACGAGAGAGTTAGAGATTGCTTGCTTGCAAATATTAAACCAGAGATTGAAGCTGGCAAAGCTGAACATCGCATGATTGGCGATCAAGATGTCATAAAGCGTTATTTGACAACTTGGAAAGAACAAAAGAACTTGCATTTGGAGCAAGGATATAATGTTTTTGCCGATTATTTAACTTATTATATATATCGTTTAGGCTATTCATTAAATGATCAAACAGATAAACCTATATTTGTGATTCATTTCATAGGTCGATCCAAACCTTGGATGAAAAAAACGTTGAGGCAATATGTTTGGTTGTTGAAAATGTGTTTGAAAAATCCATATTATTTAATAGCATATCGTAAGTATTTGAGGTTTCTAAGAAATTAGCAAAAAAGTAGAATGATACGTATTATATCGGTAATATTATTAATAATTGTCTGTAGTTTATATTACTTTCCAGTTTCGTTACAGGTCTTACCTTCTGTCAATTCGAAAATGATTGTAGCTTTAATGGGATTGTTGTTCTTTTGTTGGGAGCGTATGAAGCGTAAATCATTATCAATACGAAAAGATTTGTTTCCAATTTTGTTCATCGGATTAATATTTTCGTTGTCATCCTATTTCTCTGTGGTTTATAATAGTACAGATGACATGGTTTATGCCACGTATTTTATTTCTATGTGTGTGTGGTTGGGAGGGGCATATTGTGTGATTTATATATTAAGACTAATGTATGGTGAGGTATCTTTGTCGATGATATTTTTATATTTGGGAATAATGTGTGCCGGACAATGTGTGATAGCTGTAATGATTGATAATATTCCAATTTTGCGAAATGTAGTAGATAGTACTATTACGGGAATTGATCCAGAATATTTTAAGAAAAATCCGCGGTTGTATG
>OIWT01002173.1_pt1 | contig 20952 bp, 37 predicted proteins | sample 1587701 | NCBI WGS metagenome assembly OIWT01 (sample SAMEA3888904, study PRJEB22519) | human gut metagenome | biome: human gut; feature: human-associated habitat; material: faeces | place: Denmark | collected 2009
CACACAGAGCAAGAAGAAGAAAAAGGATACTCTTCAAGAATGGCATGACTCACGTTGGAAAAGAGTTGCTTCTGACGAAGCGAAAAGAAGGGAATAATCGCCCCGATTTTGGGCGCGAGTCGGCATGTCCTCACTTTTCAAGCAAATGAAGACTTCGCACATCGTTTTGGCCATACTGACGATCGCCCTCTGCTTCGCTGCTGTGGAGGCGCGTAGCAAGGGACCTGTAGGCGTGTGAAGGGGAGCTGAGGGATAGAAGAAGACTCCCAAGATTACGAACAAGGTGTACTTCGATATCGAGATCGATGGACAGAAGGCTGGCCGAATCGTGATGGGACTGTTGGCTCGCAGGATCGGCATGAAAAATAGGTTCGGCAAGACCGTCCCGAAGACGGTGGAGAACTTCCGCGCTCTCTGCACGGGCGAGAAGGGCATTGGTCAGAAGAACAAGCCTCTGTGGTACAAGGGCTCCATCTTCCACCGCATCATCCCCAACTTCATGATCCAGGGCGGAGACTTCACCGCCGGAAACGGCACGGGCGGCGAGTCCATCTACGGCGAGCGCTTCCCCGACGAGAACTTCAAGCTGAAGCACACGGGCCCGGGCATGCTGTCCATGGCAAATGCCGGACCTGACACCAACGGCTCGCAGTTCTTCATCACCACGGTAGCCATAATGAAAGGGAGTAAGGGATAGGTGAAGACACAGTGGCTGGATGGCCACCACGTGGTGTTCGGCAAGGTGATCGAGGGAATGGACGTCGTGAAGGCCATTGAGGCTGTGGGCTCCCAGAGCGGCACCCCCACCAAGTATAAGCCATTCGTAAGGGTAATGGATAGGAGAGTGGTGATTGCCGACAGTGGCGAGCTTCTGGAGTAGACTGTGCCATTTCTGCTTTGTTAACAAACACGTTATGCATTAACCACGTCGAACTCGATCTCCTGCTCCTGGTCGCAACCAATGTACGCATCCGTCATGAAGTACAACATCCATTTATAATGACCCTCCGCCGCGGGCGCCGTGAACTGCAGGGTCTTCTTGTTGCCGCGGTCCAGGTCCACCTCCACGATCGAGTGGATGCTGTTGTCCTCGGGATCCCCCAAAATCAGCCACCACGTCTGCTTGCACTCCTGTGGGTACACGTTGCTCCGCACCTGCGTGCTGAAGCCGTCCTCGCCGGCGCTCAGCTCCACGCTCAGCACGCCGTCCTCGCCGGGCTTCACGCTGGCGCTGGCGAGCGTGGGGGTCACCTCGATGTCGGGGTAGTCATTGCACCACATCACGATGTCCTCCACCTCCTTCTCGCTCAGGCCCTCCAGCAGCGCCTTGCGCGCGTCGTCCTCCATCTCCAAGAAGGCGAACACGTCGTCAACGCCCTCGTTCTCGAAGGCGCGTGCGCGGTCCTTGTCGAAGTGGGGCAGCTGCAGCAGGCGCGAGTCCTCGTTCCACTGGCCCTGCACCACCATCTGACACAGCTCGATCGCCGCGATGGCTGGCTTTAACCACATGCTGCTACTACACACGTTCACCATACCCTAGACCTCACACACTCTCCTCACGCCCACGTGCAACAACCGCACCGCCGTCGGCAACACCTCCAGCGCGTCGCGATGCAGATCGGCGGGCACGGGCTCGCGACTGAAGTGCGTCTGCAGCAGCACGTTCACCTTGCGCGCCGTCAGCGTCGCGTTCTCCAGCACGTACGTGAGACGCTTCTCCATGCGCTCCAACAGCAGCTGCTCGTGCTGGCGGATCGGCAGCTAGACGTGATTCCGCCGTGCGACGCCCACCTTCTCGAATTCGTTGGCAGAGGCGAGGATCTGGAGCAGGCCGCGGCGCTTGGCTTTCGCGGTGATGGAGAGGGCGAACAGCTCGGTGGTGTGGTACTGGATGTACAGGTGCGTCGACAGCACGCCCATGTTCAGCGGCGACAACACGCCCTCCTCGCTGCACTCCACGGCGCCCGCCTTCGCCAGCTCGTCGACCGTGTTCTCCGTCAGCACCGACACGAACTCGCTGAGCTGCGTGTCCGACACGCCCGCCAGCCCGTAGTAGTTCGGGTTCTGCGGCAGGCGGCGGTAGAAGAAGAACCAGGTGAGCCACTCCATCGCGTCCTGCATGCTGCCCACCGTGTGGCTGACCACCGCCGCCAACAGCGGGTCGCCCAGGTGCAGGTGGAGTGATGACTCCACAGGCAGCGGATCGAAGAGGAACTTGTTGAGGTAGGCCTTGCGAGAGGTGTGAGCCATCACCACCACCTTGCCGCTGCCGTACTTGGGCGAGCGCGAGGCGAAGCCGATCATTTGCAGGATGTCCACGATCGGGTAGTCCACGTGGCGGTGTTCCTTGCCGTCGTAGAAGCAAGTGTCTAACGATCACGTCAGTCATCGAGTATCACCCATCACAATCACCAGGTGCGCCGCCAGCTCCAGCTCCCAGCAGAGTTCGGCGGTGGTGACGAGCACTTGGATCCAGTCGTTCTTGTACAGCTCCAGCACGAGCTGCGCGTCGGCGGCGTTCATGCCCTACATGCGATGAGAACTGCTCAGAAGTATCTATGGCAATCACTGTGGTTCTATTTCCCCGCCACAGGGCTGAACGGGTTGCAAACGCATTCACAAACACATTCACAAACGCATCCACAAACACGCTCACAAACGCATTCACAAACGCATTCACAAACGCATTCACAAACACGCTCACAAACGCATTCACAAACACGCTCACAAACACGCTCACAAACACATTCACAAACGCATCCACAAACGCATTCACAAACACGCTCACAAACGCATTCACAAACGCATCCACAAACGCATTCACAAACGCATCCACAAACACGCCCCACCCAAGCAGGGACCCACACTCATGCGCCACCATTCATCACGCCCTCATCACATCCCTTGAAGTAGAACGCCACGCCCGCCGCCAGCACCGTCTTCAGCGCGGGGTCCACCACGTGACTCAGCACGCCCTCCATCTTCTCCTACGCCTCACGCACGCCCACCACGCCCACCTCCGGAATGTGGTTGAAACGTCGCGGCCGGCTGGTCACCGACACGAACGTCAGGATGTCGATCGCCGTCATCTGCGCCTGCTTGCGCGACGGCACGAACACCAGCGCCGCCTTGTCCGCCGCCAGCGCCGCCACGCTCTGGAACACGGGCTTGCTCATCGCCAGCAGACGCATGCCCGCGTGGTTCACGTCGAAGGGCTGCACGCGCACCTGCACCGGGTTCACCTTCACCGACGAGTGGAAGCTGAACAGCCCCTTGTCCACGCCCAGCCAGCCCGCCACTGCGCGAGCGTTCGCCAGGCAGGCGGACAGCGCCACGTAGCGGAACTTGAGGTGGAAGCGAGCAGCAGGGTCGGCTTTGGTTTGGGCCTCCATGGCGCGGAGTCGCGAGATGGCGATCTCGAGGAGATGGCCGTCGGCGGAGCCGATCATATGCAGTTTGTCAATCAGCACGAGATGGATTTGCTACATGTGAGAGAACGGCGCCACGCCCACCTGGATCAGCTTCATGTGCAGGCCGCGGTTCGTGTACGCGTCCAGGTGCTCGGGCAGCGTGATCACCACATCGCACGCCGCCAGCGTCGCCGTGTCCTCGCGCGCGTCTCCCGACAGCACGCCCACCGTCTTCTCCAGCGGCGCGAACAGCGCCTGCCAGCGCGCGCGCTTCTGCTCGCACACGGCCTTCACCGGACAGACATACAGCGCCTTAGCGCCGGGCTGCATGGCGAACAGACGGAGAAGGGCCAGCTCGCCAATGACGCCCTTGCCAGCGCCGCTGCGCGCCGCGACGAGCATGTTGGCGTCGCTCTCGTAGACAGTGCTGAACACCTGCGTCTGGATGGGGTTGAAGGTGGTCAGCGTGCCGCCCAGCACGCGCTCGAAGGCCTCGTTGTTCAGCGCGTGGAGCGGGAGCGGCTGGAGGTCGAGCAGCTCGGTGTGGGGCGGGAACTTCTCGGGGAGGATGAGCGAGCGGAAGGAGATGAGGTGCGTGGTCTCCGCCTTGAGCCAGGTGTCCGAGCAGATGCGAAGGTAGTAGTGAGGGGGCATGGGTTCGATCAGCGGAATAATGAAGTTGACGTACTGCGTCTCCTGCGCGTATTTCTTCTTCAGCACCCAGTACTGGTAGTACAGGATCTGCTCGCCGTCGCTGTCCTCGATCAGCAGGTGGAATCCTTGGGACCCCCCGTGCACCGTCTCGTCGTACACGAAGTCTGGCGTCAGCGCCAGCTCCACTGACAGCACGGACCGCGTGATGGGCAGAATGGTGGCTTCAGCGGCGAGGCGCGGCATCTTGTGCACCAGCTTCTCGATCTTCGCGCCGATGTTCTTGATGTGCTCCTTGCCCGCCACCAGCTCGTCGAAGTCGGGCGCCGTCATGTCATAGTACCGGTCGAAGCTGATCGGCTTGTTGTCCAACCGCTTGAGAATGGCGGGCGGCAGCTTGTTGAACTACGCGTCAGCCGACAGCGGAGGACGCACCTGGCGGAGCGGCGACTGCGTGGCCCACTGCTGGTGGGATACCATCTTACAGAAGGTGAGACAGCGCTGCGCCAGCGACGACCAGCCGTTGAGCAGCGCGATCTCGAACAGCGCGCGCAGAATGCGCCCAGCGCTCTACGGGTGATTGCTCGTGCCTGCCTCCACCTGTGTGACGTATACCATATCGCACGCCATGGCGAACTTCTCCAGCTTCACGCGCGAAATGTAGGCCTGCAGCAGCACGTTGACCTTGGCGCATGGGTTCTCGACCGTCTCGCGAATGGGCATCGGCACTTTCTTCATGAGCATGTCCAGCTCCAGCTTCTCCTCGGGACGAACCACGATCTGGCTGAACTCACTGCTCATGCTGAAGATCCGGAACAGCTCCACCTCCGTCATGTTCGGCTTCAGGTACTGGTTGTACGTCGCCACCGACGCGTTCGTCAAGTAATAATACGACGCGATGCGGCCCAGACCCGTGCTCTCGAACAGGCCAGTCTTCACGTCGTACTTGATCAGTGCGTTCTTCGCCAGCGTGCTCGCCGCGCTGTGGATCAGATCCACGCGATACTGCAGCAACGTGGGGTCGGCGCGCAGCGTCGCCTCGTCGCACCCGTACAGCACGGGGTTCTTGAGCATGCGCACGTACAGGTAGGTGTAGCCCAGCCACGACACGGCCTCCGCCACGTTGGTCACCGTGCCCATCACGATCTCCGCGTTCAGGTTGTCCGCCAGCTTCTTGATGAACTGCGACTCGATCGGCAGCTGCGCGTTCAGCAGCGACAAGTAGTACTGCAGCTCCGCGCTCTTCGTGATGATGATGCCCTCGCCGCACTTCTCGAACTGCGGCCGGCCCGCGCGGCCCAGCATCTGCAGCACGTCCTGTGGAGACAGCTCCACCCACGCGGACTTCTCGGGCGAGTACATCTGCGTGCCCTTGATGATGACCGTGTGCGCCGGCAGGTTCACACCCCACGCCAGCGTCATCGTCGACACCAGCACCTGGATCAGTCCACGCCCGAACAGCTCCTCCACAGCCGTGCGGTCCGATCGACACAGGCCCGCGTGGTGAATGGCGAAGCCTGCGGGCAGCAGCTGCTTCAAGTCGTCGTTCTTGATGGCGTAGCCCTTCACCGCCTCCTCCAGCTCCTTGTGCGCCACCTCCGATGGGAAGAAGAGCGAGTGCTGGTCCTTCTCCACCGCCTGGTCCAGCAAAAAGTGCGCTGTCTACGCCTCACACCACACCTCCACACGCACCTTCGCCGTCTCCTTGCGGCTGTGCACGAAGACCAGCACCTGCTTCTTGCCGGCCTTGTCCATCACCTTCTGGTAGCAGATCTCGTTCATCAGCTTCATGCACTTCAGCGAGCTCTTCTCCGTCACGCCGATGAACTGCTGCTCCAGGCCCACCGGCCTATAGCTGTTGTCGAAGTGGAACAGTCCCTTCGCCTCGTCCACGCGCAGGAACGCCGCCACGTCCTGGTAGTTCGGCAGCGTCGCGGACAGGCCCACCAGCCGCACCATCTCTTGCGACAGCTCCACCTGCCGCACCGTGCGCGCCACCAGCGACTCCAGCACGGGGCCGCGGTCGTCGTGGAGCAGGTGGATCTCATCGATGATGATCAGGCGCACCAGCTGCGTGTAGGTGCGGTCGCCGCTCTTGCGCGTGATGATGTCCCACTTCTCGGGGGTCGTGATGATCAGCTGCGTGTCGCTGATCTACGCCTCACGCGCCCGCGCCGCGCCCACCTCCTCCTTCGTCAGGTTCACATCACCCGACAGCTCGCGCACCTTCACGCCGTACGGCTTCAGCTTCTACGCCTCACACCCGCGCCTCACGCCCACGCGCCCGAAGCTGTCCACCATCTCCTTCACCAGCGCCTTCATCGGCGCCACGTACACGATCTTGAACTTGTCCAAGTCCACGCTGCCCTAGCCCTCACACCACCTCACCACCCCCACGTCCTCGCGCCGGTGCAGCCACATCTCGTGCAGAATCGCCATCAGCGCCACGTTGGTCTTGCCGGCGCCTGTTGGCGCACACAGCAGCATGTTCTCCTAGACGTAACGCCGCATCCGCACACGCACCGAGGACAGCATCGCGCACTCGTACACGCGGCTCTGCACCAGATTCAGCTTCGACACGCCCTCGAAGCCCTTGCGGAACCACTCGGGCATCTCCTCCACCGCCACCAGGTGGTGGCTGTTCAGGAACGCCGTGTCGCTGTACTTGTTCGCCGCCGCCGGCACGTGCACCTCCTCCCACCCCGGCTTCAGAATCTTGTGCGTGCCCTCCGGCAGCTTGAACGTCTTCTTGCTCATCAGGTGGCCGCCCGCCGCGAACTCCAGATCTGCCAGGTTCAGCGTCTTGTGCGGCTTCGGCACCACGGCCTCCATGCTGAGTGCCTGCCGCTCCTCCTCCAGCAGCCTCTGCTCCTCCTCCTTCTCCGGGCGCGCCTTCAGCCGGCTCTGCGCGCCGTGCGCCAGCGCGTCGCCCTTCGCCCGACCGCCCTGCAGCGCGCGCAGCAGCGCCGCGCCGTTGACGCTGGAGTCGTTGAGGATGTCGCGGCGCACCGCCTCCTTCTCCTCCTCGGACGCCGCCTGGCGCCAGCGCAGCGTGTACACGATCTTCTGCCGGTTGTTCAGCAGGCGCGAGATGAGCTCCACGTGCTCCATGCCGATCAGCTCCATGAGCCGGTTCTCCTCACGCTACGCTTCACGCCCGTGTCACACACCCACCTCGTCCTCGCTCTGCAGGATGGCCAGCACCTGCTCCGCCACCAGCGCGCTCTTCTCCGGGTTCTTCTCGTACTCGTTGATCTGCCGCTGCAGCCAGTACGCGTCGATCTCCGCCACCTTCACGTCGCCCTACGCTTCACCGCACGGCGCCACACCCACCTCCTCTTCCTCCTCCGCCTCACCCGCGCGCGTGCTCGCCAGGTGCTCGCCCATCGCCGCCTCCTCACCGTCGCTCTCGTCCGGCTCGTCGGGCTCCTGGTCCAGCACCTCCTCGTCGCTCTCCACGTCCATGTTCAGCGCCACCGCCTCCTCCTTGTTCAGCTGCTATGCGTCACAACCATGAGATAGCGCTACGGAGGAGAGATCGACATCGAAGTCGGTGATCTCCTTGCTCAGCTCCACGAGGTCGCCGAACTCGCGCTCGTTCATCTTGTCCAGCACCGCCTCCACGCGCTCCTGTCTCCCGCGCACCTCGTCGCCCTTCAAGATGGAGAGCACTTCGTTCGCCACATCCGCGATGATGTCCTACGCCTCAGTCCATTCCTTCTTAACCTACCCCGGACTCATCGGGGTAGTACTTGGAGATGATCGCCAGCAGCTGCGCGTACTTCACCTCCATCTCGGCGGTCTTGGGGTGGTATATGCGGCTGTTGTACTCGTCCGTGGCGGTTAGCACGCTCTTCACGTTGCGGTTAATCGCCATTCCGCCGGCTCTCCGTCTTTTCTGTTCATATGTTTCGGTGGTCGCCTTCTCGCGCTTTCTGCACAAGTGAGAAGCACGGAAACAACACTTACTTCTGCTCTTTGCGCTCATGTAACTTCTTCACTTCGTCCGAGACGAGGACGGCGCGGTCTCCCATGCGCGGAAGCGTCCTTCCCGCCAGACTCTCCGCCATGCCATTTGGCTCGTTCCTTCCCCCGTAGCTCCGCTTATCCGCCTGTGAAATTTGTGAAGAATTCTACGCGTCAGCGGAAAAAAGAAACGCTCCATACGTTCACATAAGCGTATTGACGTTCCTGAATAGCTCGCTCGGCCATTTTCAAATCTCTCTCTTTGACTTACTTGGTGGAAACCAAAATCGGATCAAGGGAAAGAAATGATCTGTTGTTCGGGGAGAAATCGTCCTTCGATTGTGTTGACCAGAATCGGGACTCGTTTTCAAATACGGGCGCTCATACGAATCATGCCTCTCCCTTCCGAAACGCCACTGAACGCGCAAATCCAGGGGGTATTCTGCTTCTTTCTCTCCTCCTTTCTTTCAACTAAATGTCACACGGTGCTTGTACTCCCTTCTGTGACACGTCCGGGGGTTCCGGCGCTTTGTTGTCATGAACCAAGTGATTGAACTACTGGTGTGTGCAAAGCATAAGGAATAAGAATAAACAGCAGTACAGATCAAAAGCGTAACAATCCTCATTCGCACGCTGAAGAGGTTAAAACAGAGGCTTACACGTAGTTGCCTCGGAGACTGCCATTGATGGGGTAGAAACAGAAATTAAAACAGAAGAAGTAGATGGCCACCGGAATCAAGACGAGGAGGCGGCGATCGTTCGTGAGGCTCTTCGACAGGAATACGTTCACCACTATGATCAATTCCGAAACCTTGTCGTACCATGCACGCTCCAGATCAGGGAGAGAATCGCCAGGGGAACGATAATTAACTTCTCATCCAGCAGGCACTCCAATAATAGCCGGATCAGCGTGGGGGTCAGCGCATATCCCGTGGCACAGATCATCTGGAAGCAGGACCTACGCTCATATGATCTCACCACCCCTACACGTTCACGTTCAGCAGTTTCGCGTTGACGTAGAGACCCACGGCACCGAGCCACTGAATCAGGATCACGGCGGAAAAGAGGACCGAGTCGTCCAGGTTTCCAATGGCGTACTTCATGGTGGCGATCCTAGCGATGAATCCCAGCGCAAATGCCCACAGCGAGAACAGCAGTCCAATGAGCAGAGGGCCCCACAAATCCCCTACGGTTCACCTCCCGATCCGCGGCTACAGTCGTCCAGATGCTGCTGGATCTCGGGGTTGGCGACATTCGCAAAGAAGACAATCTTCATCTTTGCGAAAATGACACGTACGTCGCGCATCTATGAATGATCAGAGCATGCCCATGGCACGTACGATCGTGTCGTATACCGACTCGTCGAGTGTAGACTCAACGATGTCGTTGTTCTTGGTTTCCATGAGGCCACCTATTTGTCATCCACTGCCCGTTCCGTCCACTCATAATCCGGTGCTTGAAAGACAAAGACTGCTGGGTTTGCAACAAACAAACCGTTACTTGAAAATGTCGTCAAAGGAGTCGTCGCTCTTCGGCTCCTCCTCCTCCTTCGGTTCCTCCTTCTTCTCGTCCTCGTCCGCGAAAATGTCAATGTCCTCATCGCTGTCCTCGGAGCTCTCGTCCTCTTCGTTCTCCTCCACCGACTCGATGTCCTCGTCCGCCAGCGGCGACATGGTGCCGATGGGCGCGGGTCCGCGCGACGGTGTGATGAACGTCTCGGGCGCCTTGAAGAACACGCCCGCCACAGACCCCATCTGCTCCAGCATCGTGTACAGCGTGTCGTCGTCCATCTCCTCCTTGTACTCGTGCTTCAGCGGCGGGTGCTCGCCCAGCACCACGCGCCGCGCCGCCGCGGGGTTCGACGACAGCAGTCGCCAGTACCTACGGGTGACTCAGCGCCAGCGAACGAACAGGTACGCGCGGTCGCGCATGTCGACGGAGAGCGTCTCGGCGGTGGCGACGGTCAGCAGCGAGGTCATCACGTCCTTGCCGGCGTCGGGGCGGCGCAAGAACAGTTTGACGGCGGCCGTGAGCAGCTGCAACTGCACGACGGGCTTCTCGTCGTGGTAGGAGTCCAAGAAGAGGCCCAGCAGCTCGCCCGCGCTGTCGATCACGTTGGAATATTCCCCGATGACCCAAATGATGCAGGCGCGCGCCTCCGCCTCGTCCAGCAGGTCGATCACGCCGCACATGGGCACGATCACCGACGTGTACTTGCCGGGATAGAGCCGGAAGAGCCGCGTGAGCACCACGATGGCCTCCTGTACGATGTAGCTCACCTTGCTCTGCAGGAGGAAGAGCAGCACGTTCACGCAGCGGTCCGCGGCGCTCTCCAGTTTGATGGCGCACCGCCCGATCGCGCGCACCGACGCCCGCACGAACGACACGTCCGCCTGCGTGGCGTACCTACGCGTCAGCCCTTGGAGGAGCACTCACTCCTTCAGCTCGCTGAGCACGCGCTCGAGGTACTTGGGCGTGGCGAGCGAGATGAGCAGCTCCAGCTTCTCCATCTTCACGTAGTAGGGGTCGTTGTACTTGCAGAAGAAGACCTGGATGTTCTGGGACAGCAGGTTCGGCACCTTCTGCACGATCAGCCGCATGCTGCGCAGCACCACATAGCGCAGCTCCGCGCTCTCCACCGACGTCAGCGACACCAGCGCGTGTGCCAGCTTGTTCAGCGCCGCGCGCGTCAGCTCCTCGTCGCAGTCCTCCACGTTCAGCAGAATCACCTTGATCGCGCTATGGGTGACTTAGCGAAAAAAGACGCACCCCATCACGACGCCCACGTTGGCGTGCTGTAACCGCGGGAGCGTCTTCTCGACGATGGTGATGGCCTCCGCCTCGTCCTGCGGCACGTAGCTCGCGATCACGTCCAGAATGATGATCTGGCCCCACTCGGAGCACTCTTCCAGACAGAGCAGCAGCCGATTCAGCATCTTGCTGTTCACGCCGATGCAGTCGCGGCCGATGGTCTGGGAAATGTCGTGCAGCGCGTAGATGGCGTTCGACACCACGAACGGACTCGTGTCGTTGATCATCTTGCGCAGACGGAGGATGAAGCCCTCCTCCTCGCAGCGCTCGGGCGCCATGTCGTAGAGCTTCGCCACGCACACGGCGGCCGTCTTGCGCACGTACGGGTCCACATCGTTCAGCGCCTTGTCGAGCAGCGGCACGAGATACTCGACCACGGACTGCACGCGCAGGCAGCCCATCGTCCGCAGGGCGAGCGAGCGGATCAGTGGGTTCTTGTCCTCGCAGTCCTGGACGAATGTGTTCACGGAGAGCAGAGTCAGCTCCGGGTTCTCACGCGCGTATTTCAATAGATACCTAGAGGTGAATGGGAGACGGAGCCGCTACAAATAGACGAGCTTCTTCAATTCGAGGGTCTCGTTGTGGATGCAGCTGATCACGTCGGGGAAGAGCGAAGAAACGTCGGTGCCGATCGTCATGGCGGCGATAACGCACTTCATGGTCCGTCCCACCTCCTTCTTGTTTAGCCCGTGGAGCTGCTTCCTCCAGTCGTTTATATCGCCTCGCTTCGTTGTGTTGAAATACCGGACGTCGTTTCCGCGAATTCTCCGAATGATCTTTTTATACAGCTGCTTTGTGGCTTTATAGCCCTTCTTGGCGGCGTTTTCGATTTTACGATCGAGCTCCGCCGCTTTCATTCTACTCTTTTGAAGAAAAACGGTATTGACTTGCCCCAGTGCAACGCGCCCGATCCAGCGAATAACCGCGGTTTTTCTTTTCTTGGTTTATTTGCGATGGGAAGGGTGTTTACAGGTCCTAGAAGGATTGAAATGGGTAGTATTGTGGGATTGAATGATGGAGAGCTTCTCTTTGTGTTCATGGGTTTGTGGGGTGAGAGGGGAATTGAATTGGAATGTACACCCTTCATGAATGCCATTGGCAGTCGCGAATTGTGGAAGCACGCTCCATTGAAGTGAACCATAACCACCGCCTCATACACCACCAATACACTCCTCTCTCAATGCAGAAGGGATGGGCGGGAAACGAAGGAAAAATCTTCGTTCTGAAAAAGCGCGCCAAAATGGCTGAATTTGGGGCGTGGCTTTCAAATCAGTTCTTTTCTGTCCGTGGCTCATGGGACGCGTGGTTCGGCTTGAAATTGAAGACTTCAAATCGTACAGGGGCCGTCACATCATCGGCCCCTTCGAACAGTTCACCTGCATCATAGGCCCGAATGGAGCGGGTGGATTGTTGCGCGGGGAAGTGATTCGTAGGAAAATCGAACCTAATGGACGCCATCAGCTTCGTCCTTGCGATATCCACGAAATACCTCCGAAGCCAGAATCTGCAGGATCTTGTCTACCACAGCGAGGACAGCAGCAAGAGCGCGAATACCTGTTCTGTGTCGTTGTTTTACCAAACGGACAACGCGGATCACGAAATCACCGAGAGCGTCGAGCCCGGAGTGGAGATTGAGTTCTTTCGCCGCGTCAACGCGAACGGCTCCTCCCAGTACAAAGTGAACGGAAAGCAAGTGTCCTGCGACGCCTACGTCAAGCGACTCGCCGATCTGAACATTCTGGTGAATTGTCGCAACTTTTTGGTGTACCAGGGCGACGTGCAAAACATCGCGACGCGATCGCCCGAAGAATTGACGCTTCTCTTCGAGCAATTGAGCGGGAGCTATGACCTGAAGGAGGAATACGAGGCGCTGAAGGAGAGACGCGAGAAGCTGAAGGCGGTGATGGACATGAATCTGAAGAAGAAGTATACCATGATCTCGGAGAAGAAGATCGTGCAGGAGCAGAAGGAGGAGGCGGACGAGTTCCAGAAGAAGCTGACCCTCCTGCGTGATCTTCGCGTGGAGTACTTCTTGTGGCAGCTGTTCAACATCCAATCCAACCTGGACCAGCACGCGAAGAAGGTGGAGGCGTTGAAGGAGGAGGGAGACCGTCTCGACGGGAATGACAGCGTATGCATCATCGATGCGTGTGATCGTTAGCGCCTGCGCCAGGAGAAGGACGGTCGTCAGCGCGAGATGGCGGCGATCCGCGAGGAGGTGAAGAAGCAGGAGAAGAAGCAAAAACGCGTGGAGGAGCAGGAGAAGCAAAGACAGCCCGAAACCATTCGACTGAAGGATCGTCTGCGTCGCCACACGTATGTCGTCGCGCGGGGGTGACAGCTAGAAACGAGTCGCAGCGGTGTGCGTCGGAAGTGTCGCGGCTGGAGGGCGAGGCGCGGACGCTGCGCGAGGAGAACGAGGTGCTGGTGACGGAGCTGGATCGAATGAACGCTACGCTGCGCACGCTGGAAGAGGCGCGACCTGCCGGTAGTGGCGTGCGTGTGGGGTGTGGGGGTGAGGGTTAGGTGGAGTTGACTCCGGAGCAGCGCGCGCGGTACGAGCAGCTGAAGCAGGAGTACGAGGAGAAGGCGGGGAGCGTGCTGCGTGCGGACGAGGCGGCGCGGCGGTCGCACGAGACGGTGGAGAGCGAGGTGCGGCAGAAGAAGGAGGTGATGGCGAGTTACCAGCAGGAGCTGGAGAGCACGAGGAAGGTGGTGCAGGAGCTGCGCGGGCAGCTGGCGCGGCTGAGCACCAGCAAGAGCGACTGCGAGCGCGTGGTGCGTCGGCTGGAGGAGGAGAGCGCGGCGCTGCAGAACGAGTACGCGGCGACGAGCGAGCTGCTGCAGCAGAAGCGGCAGGCGAGCGAGGCGCTGCGGCAGAGATTGCAGAACGCGGTGGACGCGCAGGAGGGCAAGAACAAGAAGGCGGAGCGCAAGGCGGTGGTGCGGCGCCTGCAGGGGCTGTTTCCCGAAGTGAAGGGGCTGCTGGTGGATCTGGTGAACGCTACGCAGCGCAAGTGGGTGTGAGTAGGGTGTGTGATGTGCAGGTACCGTGTGGCGGTGACGACGGCGCTGGGCAGCCATCTGGACGCGGTGGTGGTGGCGACGAAGGTGGTGGCGATCGAGTGCATCCAGTAGGCGTAGCGAGGTGGGGTGAGGCGAAGGTTCTTGAAGGAGCAGCACCTGCCGGCCATGGACTTTTACCCACTGGACGCGCTGGAGCCGAAGGAGCTGCGATCGGACCTGCGACGCCAGGAGTACACGCTGTGCTACGACGTGCTGGAGTTCGACCCCGCGGTGGAGGCAGCGGTGCGGTACGCCGTGGGCAACACGGTGGTGGCGGAGAACCTGACCGCGGCGCGAACGCTGGCGTATGAGCGGCGGATTCGCGAGCGCATCGTGACGCTGGAGGGCGACGAGATTAGCAAGAGCGGTGCGATGAGCGGAGGCGTGGGAGCGACGACGCGCGTGGACGCGTTCGAGGAGAAGGAGTTGGAGAAGAAGCGAGAGGAGCTGGAGGCGGCGGAGAAGGAGTGCCAAGAGCTGGAGAAGAAGTTGCAGCGCACGGCACGCAACGGCGATCGGGTGCGTGGTGTGGAGAACGAGATCGTGGTACAACGCGGCAAGCTGCGGTGAGAGTATGAAGTGGTCGTGAGGCGTAGTGTGTTCGCGGAGGAGGTGGCAGTGGTGGAGAAGAAGATCCAGAGCTACGCGACGCGTATGTCAGCACTGGAGACGGGCGTGGCGGAGGCGCGGCGCGGGCTTGCGGCGCTGGAGAAGGCGCAGGAGGCGTCGGCGCAGGAGCTGGCGAAATACCTACAAGAACTGACAGTGATTCAGAAGCGCGTGTTCGGCGCGTTACTGGCGGAGGTGGGCGCGGAGTCGGTGCAGCAGTTGGAGAGCGAGGTGCTGACGCGCCAGCGCGAGAGGGAGCGGGTGCAGAGCGAGTGCCGAACCCACATCGCGCTGATCGAGGGCAAGCAGCAGTACGGGCGTGCACGCGTGGAGGCGATCGAGGCGCAGCTGGCGGAGCTGCGCGCGACGGAGGCGAAGAACGCGCAGAAGGCGCGCGAGGTGGAGGCGCGGCTGGCGGAGGTGGCGAAGGTGGCGGAGGAGGAGGAGGAGACGCGTGAGGCGATCCTGCGGGCGATTGGCGAGCAGCAGAAGCAGCTGAAGGACTTGGAAGTGGTGATGGCGGAGATCGACCGGCGGATCCGAGCGGTGGGCGCGGTGGGCGGGAGTGATGGGTAGAACCGCGGGAACCAGAAGAAGAACGAGGACGCGGTGTCGAGCGAGCGGTCGGCGTGCGAGGCGCTGCGGTCGAAGCGGAACGCCGTGCTGCGTTCAGCGATGATGGAGCAGGTGAAGTTGCCGCTGCGCAGCGCGCGCGAGTCGCAGGCGTCCGTCACGCGGTCCAGCACCGCCTCCAGCGACGGTGACTCGAACGGTATGGAGGTGGAGGAGGCGCCACTGTCGCAAGGCTTCTCACAAGGCTTCTCACAAGGGCTGACGCAGGGTCTATCGCAAGGGTTGACACAAAGATTGACGCAGCACTTCAGCCAGAGTCAGGCGACGGCGGTGCAGAGCGACCAGGAGGAGGTGGAGCGCATCGACTTCAGCATGCTGGGCGAGGCGCGGCCGGTGAGCGAGACGGAGTACGGCGCGCGCGACGACCAGTACCGCGAGAAGATCACGAAGCTGGCGACGGAAATCGATCGGATGTCGCCAAACATGCTGGCGGAGCAGAAGTTCAAGGACATCACGGAGAAGGTGTCGCTGATCAACCAGGATCGCAAGGAGCTGATCGCGAACTACAACGAGGCGAACGAGGCCTTCAAGAAGTGCTGCGAGCGCCGCAAGGAAGCGTTCCTGCAGGCGTACGAGCAGGTGGAGAGCGTGATCGACACGACCTACAAGGACCTGACGCGCACGCTGCAGTTCACCACCGGCGGGCAGGCGCTGCTGGCGCTGACCAACCCCGAGGAGCCGTACTTGGGCGGCGTGAAGTACACCGTGTCGCCCGTGGGCAAGCAGTACCGCGACATTGGGCAGCTGTCGGGCGGAGAGAAGACCATCGCCACGCTGGCGCTGCTGTTCGCGCTGCACAACTACCGGCGCGCGCCGTTCTTTATCATGGATGAGATCGACGACGCGCTGGACAATGCGAATGTGGAGCGCGTGGCGAAGTACGTGGAGGAGAACTGCCGGCGGATCCAGTGCATCATCATCTCGCACAAGGACCTGCTGTTCGAGCGCAGCGACAGTCTGGTGGGAGTATACCATAATTGGGAGGAGGCGTCCTCGTCCATCCTGACGATCGACCTGAGGAAGTACGACAGTGCTGAGGAGCAGCACGAGTAGTCTTTTGCATACTGCGGTGTTTGTTCAACGTGCCAATTGAGTTCATTATGTGTGTTTCTGAGGGGAGGTGTATGTAAAGAGAGAAGGAGGTGTGTGTATTCGCAGGAGATGGGCGAGAAAACGGTGTTGTCCTTTGCAAATGTGGATTTGCAATAATCGGAAGAAGACATGAAGAATGCGCAGATGATCGCTGAAAAGGGATGCGGCTGAAGGACGGGTCCCAGAAGACCGCGGTAAGCGCGGAATAACCGTAGTTGCCGCCTCCCGTCTATCAATTGCTTGGAAAAGGACAGTAATTGGATTATTGGATTAGCATGTCTGCTGAAAAGTAAGGTGAGGGGTGTTGGGTTGCAAATCTCACCTCGCTGCGTAGTCACGAAACGAATCGTCTGATTGAGGGTACTGAGCAGAATATTAAGACTTCGGGATGCATCGGAGGTGAAGTCGAAATCTGCAAGAACGCCCCCTTCCTGCAGGAGCGTCTGGCTCTCTTCAACCAGTTCTACGAGGAGTACCAGAAGAGCATTCAGGGTACGTTTTCGTGCTGTCCGTGCAACCCTTCTCACACCGTTTAGAAAAGCCTCACACTGACATCACCATCACGCTTCCCGATGGAACGCAGAAGCCCGGAAAGGCCTGGGAGACCACTCCCATGAACATTGCCGAGGGTATCTCCAAGGGCCTCGCTCAGCATGTGCTCGTCGCGAGAGTACGTTAAGTAAGCTTCACCTCACCTCCAGGTTGTGTACGACGACGCCTCCATCGGCTCCTGCTATGTGAAGACGGAGGAGGACGACGATCACGAGGAGGAGGAGGAGGGAATGCTCTGGGACCTGACGCGCCCTCTGGAGGGCAGCTGCAAGCTGTGGCTGCTGAAGTTCGAGGACAAGGGCGGAAAGGCCGTGCGTCCCGCATCATCGCCGTCACCCGTAGACGTTCTGGCATAGCAGCGCCCACGTGCTCGGCGAGTCGATGGAGAATTTGTACGGCGTGGACCTGTGCATCGGCCCCGCGCTGAAGGACGGCTTCTACTACGACGGTTACTTCGGCAAGATGCAGGTGCGAATTAAACAGATCACGTGTAGGTCGGTGACGGAGAAGGATTGCGGCGACATCGAGGCGGAATCGAATCGCATCGTGAAGGAGAAGCAGGTATTCCAGCGCTGCGTGCTGACGAAGGAGCAAGCCCTGGAGCTGTTCGCGCACAACCCCTTCAAGAAGAGCATCATTTCCTCGAAGGTGCCGGACGGTGGTCTGACCACCGTGTACCGATGCGGCACTCTGGTGGACCTGTGCATGGGCCCGCACCTGCCGACCACCGCGCTGATCAAGGGCTTCGCCGTGGTGAAGAACAGCGCCTGCTACTGGCTGGGCGACGCGGAGAACGACACCCTCCAGCGCGTGTACGGCATTTCCTTCCCCGATGCGAAGGAGCTGAAGGAGTGGAAGAAGTTCCAGGAGGAGGCGAAGAAGAACGACCACCGCCGCCTGGGCGAGCAGCAGGACCTCTTCTTCTTCCACGAGCTGTCGCCGGGCAGCTGCTTCTTCCTCCCACGCGGCGCGTGCGTGTACAACAAGCTGATCGAGTTCATTCGCGGCGAGTACCACAAGCGCGGGTACACGGAGGTGATCACGCCCAACGTGTTCAACCTGGACCTGTGGCGCATCAGTGGACATGCCGATCACTACAAGGACGACATGTTCCTGTTCAAGTGCGACGACACGGAGTACGGTCTGAAGCCCATGAACTGCCCTGGCCACTGCCTCATGTTCAAGCATTCGCTGCATAGCTACAGAGGTGACTGTCTCCTGCCTGTTTGATTCATAGAGCTGCCGCTGCGCTTCGCCGACTTTGGCGTGTTGCACCGCAATGAGCTGTCTGGCGCGCTGAACGGCCTGACGCGCGTGCGCCGCTTCCAGCAGGACGACGCGCACATCTTCTGCCGGCCGGACCAGATCAAGCAGGAGGTGTCGGGCGTGCTGGACTTCATGCGCCACGTCTACGGCATCTTCGGGATGACCTTCAAGCTGGAACTGTCCACCCGTCCCAAGAAGGCGATGGGCGATCTCGCGCTGTGGGACAGAGCCGAGGCCTCGCTGAAGGAGAGTCTGGATGACTTCATCGGTGCTGGCAACTGGAAGGTGAACCCCGGCGACGGCGCGTTCTACGGTCCGAAGATCGACATCAAGGTGATGGACGCCATGAACCGTATGCATCAGACCGCGACCATCCAGCTCGACTTCCAGCTGCCCATCCGCTTCGACCTCAGCTACAAGACCGAGACGGGCGCCATGGAGCGTCCTGTGATGGTGCATCGTGCTATCCTCGGCTCGGTGGAGCGCTCCTTCGCCATCCTGTTGGAGCACTACAAGGGCAAGTGGCCCTTCTGGCTGAGCCCGCGCCAGGCCATCGTGATCCCCGTGAACGCCACCTGCATGGAGTACGCGCAGAAGGTGAAGCAGATGCTCTGGGACAACAACTTCCTGGTGGACGTGGATGACTCTGGCCGCACGCTGAACAAGATGGTGAGAGAGGCGCAGCTGGAGCAGTACAATTACATCCTCGTGGTCGGCAACAAGGAGGTCGAGGGCGGACAGGTGGCCATTCGCAGCCGCTCAAACGAGATGGTCGGCGTGAAGACGCTGGAGGAGTGCGTCGCCATGTTCAAGGAGATGGAGGTGAATCATCAGTAAGGGAGTTTGGGGTGTTTGTTTGTTATCTGTGGGAGTGGAAAGGGTTGTCTTTTCTAGGAAGAAGTGCTTTGCGATTTGGGATGAAGGGTCACGATCTTCATCGATTCTTCTTTGTCACAATGCGTGGATCCATGTACTCCATCGATTGCGGCATGGTGTGCGGCTAGAGAGCCGTTCTGGCAGTTGTGGCAGTCCAGTGAGAGCGCAGTGATCGAGACTGTAGTCTTGATCATCAAGCGTACGATCACTGCACGCGTGAGTCACCACATTTGAAGTTTCGTCTTGCGTATCAATTCAGAGAATGGACAACAATCCCCAACCTGTTCTTGCGGAGAAGGTAGCGCCGCCTCAGATTGCCGTACCTTCCTCTTTGCGATTGTAATCCTCAGGGTTATGATATGTCTCCCCAGGGCGCCGCCCAGGTGATGGTTGCTGCTCCCTCCGTGCAGCAGGGAGGCAAGACCGCTTCTCTCGCCTAATCGCTAGAGAGCCAGGTTATTCAAACGAATCAGGTGAATAGCGCGAACATTAGCGACGAGGATCTGCGCAAATCCCTCCAGGAGCTGGTGGCCTCGAATTGCTGCTGGGGCAAGAAGCCTGCCGCCGCCATGACGATCTCGGGCGTCACTCCCATGAACTCCTACCACTGCATGTGGGAGACGTACATGGAGAAGCGCTCCACGAGCTACAAGAAGCGTCCCTACGACGGCGAGGCCGTTCGTTTCTTCGTCTCCCTTCATGCGTAGATTGATTCCCCCAACTACGGCCCCGCGCCCCTGCCGTGGGACATTCCCGTGAGCGTTCCCGCCATGTTCACCGAGAAGTCGATAAACATCAAGGTCCCGCACACGGAGTACGTGCAGCAGTGCGATCGCTGTTTCGGTCGCGGCCATGTGCAATGCACATCCTGCCACGGCCGCGGCAGCGACCCCTGCTCCTCCTGCAACGGCACGGGCTGGAGAGTGAGAGACAACGGCCGCGAGTCCTGTCCCTTCTGCAACGGCGTGGGTCGTCGCACCTGCTCCATCTGCCGCGGTTCGGGCTTCAAGCGCTGCCCGTCCTGCGAGGGCTCCGGCTCCGTGGTGTACTACATCAACGTGGTGTTGTGACGCGTGGGTGAGGGTTAGCTGCTGGTGGAGTTCGTGAACCACGTCTCGAACGAGGTGATTGACGTGAGCGGTCTGCCGGCGGATCTGATCGCCTCGGCGTCCGGCTACACGATGTGTCAGTAGGGGTGTGGCGAGAAGGTGAGGGCTAGGCAGACGGGCTACCATCTGCTTCCCCCGCAGGAGATCATGTACCCCGAGCTGCAGGCGGCGTGCGTGAAGCTGTTCAATGAGGCGGAAGGAGTGGGCGAGGCGAGGAGGCGTGAGGCGTAGCTGGTGAACGCGAACTCCGAGCGTCTGCTGCAGCAGCGCATCACGGTGCGCATGGTCCCCGTGACCAAGGCGCTGGGCTCGTACAACTCCAACACCTTTGACTTCTGGGTGTACGGAGATGACCGCCGCTGCTACGCCCCGAATTACCCCGCTCAGTGTTGCTGTGGTTGTAGCGTTTATTTGGGTGTTTGTTGGAAATGGGTGTGTTGTGGGAGGTGGAGGTGGATGTGGTTTGCTTGGAAGATGGGGAGGTGATTGGGGAGATGGTGATGGGGTGTGTTGTTTAATGAGTTGGAGGTGTGTATGGTTCTGATGAAGGGTGTGTGAAAGAAACAATGAACTGGAGATACTGTTGGAGAGCGGGCGTGATGTCTAGGAATGAGGGAGGGGAGGGAGAGGGACTCTTCGTGTGGACGGTTTTCTTGAATTGGAAAGAATATCTCTTAGATAGAGCAACAGTGGTGAGAGAGGGCATGTCTGATTGTGAGGATGGAATAATGAGAAGTACCCTCCAGAGTGGTGATTTGAGGATACTTGAATGTCCCGCTGTGTTCTCCTTCAGTAGTGAGTGAAGTGAGTGAAGTGAGTTTAGGCAAGTCTATTCATCATCTCATTACATCACCACCACTTCGCATTATCAATTCACTTGAATCATCATCATTGAAACGGAATGCATGCTG
>OIWT01002185.1_pt1 | contig 20894 bp, 20 predicted proteins | sample 1587701 | NCBI WGS metagenome assembly OIWT01 (sample SAMEA3888904, study PRJEB22519) | human gut metagenome | biome: human gut; feature: human-associated habitat; material: faeces | place: Denmark | collected 2009
ATGTAAATGTAACATATTGGCTGACAGACAACAACACTGTCAGAGTCGAGTATGAGGCTACCACAGACAAACCGACGGTAGTAAATCTGTCCAACCACACTTACTTCAATCTCAAGGGCAATGAAGGCGGATACGTCATGGACCATCTGCTTCAGGTAGAAGCTGACACTTGCATACAGAACAATGCACAATTCTGCCCCGACATCCTGCGCCACGTGGACGGCAGTCCTTTCGATTTCAGGGAGCCGCACCGGGTGGACTACCGCATCGACATGCCTGACGAGCATCTCAGGATAATGAGAGGAATGTCAGCCTGCTGGGCAGTCAGGAATTGGGACGGCACTTTGAGAAAAGCGGCAGATCTCTATGACCGCAAGTCCGGTCGCGGTATGCAGACATGGACTACGGAGCCGGCTTTGCTCACATTTACCGGAAGAAGTTTCGACGGGACATATAAAGGAAAATACGGGCCGATCGAGAAATTCGGTGGAATGCTCATGGAGACCATCCACTTTCCCGACAGCCCGAATCAACCCCGTTTTCCGAGCACGGTCCTGAGACCGGGCCAGAAGTATCATTCCGTCACGGAATTCCGTTTCTATACGAAATGACCTGCAGGTGAAACGTCTCTCCTACTAAAGCACTGCCATGATGGAGCCTACGAGGGCAAGGATGGCATAGAACTCAGGAAGAGCAGCGTAGATAAGAGTATTTGTCATGACGCTGTGGCCCTGGCTTTCACCCACGATACCGTTGGCGCAGACCTGGCCCTGACGGATAGCGGAGAAAAGACATACGAGACCTACTGCAAGACCCACTCCGAAGAGCTTTGGGCCCATAACAGTGAAGTCCGGCTTGAAGACAACGAGCCAAAGGAGGAATCCTACGAATCCGTAGAGACCCTGTGTTGCAGGAAGAGCGGAGAGAATCATGTAAGTGGATGACTTCTCAGGATTCTTCTTGAGAGCGCCCTCTGCAGCATTGGCAGCGATGGTGGTTCCGTAGCTGGAACCGATACCGGCAAGGCCGAGCATAAGGCCAAGACCGAGATAACCGAGAATTTCGTTCATAGTTCTTAATTATTGTTTATCATTATTTTGTTTTCGTCAAAGGGTTGTATTTCAGTCCGGTACCCTCATAACCGGAATTCTTGAAGTACTCCACGAACGTAAGACGCAGCGGGTGTACGAATGCGCCCAGGCAGGACATGGCGAGGTTCAGCACGTGGCCGAAAATCAGTATCACGATGCAGAACACCCAGTTCACGCCGGGTACAGGGATATCCAATATCATGGTACCCATGATGTTGAACGCATTGCCGAGCATACCTCCGGCAAGACCGAGCGCATACAGACGGATGTAGCTGAGAACGTCGCCCATAAGGCCGGTAACCATGTTATAGGTATCCCAGAGGCCTGAGCCGATGTTCACCAACGGGTTGCGTCCAGGAGTATTGAACACGAATATCGCCAATGAACTGACTGCCGCCAAAGCGATGATCACCCACTTGAACGCGACCTCGGAAAGGACTTCCGTCATACCGAGAGCAATCACGATGATGCCGCCCACAATCAGAGTGGTCCAGCCCCAAGTGGAAATCGTCTTGCTGAATCCGAAGCGTTTGGTGTAGTTTATCGTCTTGATGATCATGGCAAGACAGATGTGCAGCACACCGATAGCCACGGCAAGCACCATCTGTACCGGGAACCCAGCTATCTTTCCGTCCGGGAACCATCCGTCCACGCAGAGCGCCTTAAGCCACTCAGGAGTCCAGGATGCTTCGAGAATGCTCATTCCGAAGAATGTTCCGAGGAACAGTCCCACGAAGAAAGTCATTCCGCCGAGGAAACCGATAAGCCTGTACATCTTGCCCAGACTCGTGCCCTGCATCTTCAGCTTCATGAACAATGCAATGAGCATGAGCACGATACCGTATCCGGCATCTCCCATACACATGGCAAAGAACAGCATGAAGAACGGACCGAGCACAGGCGTCGGGTCGAATTCATCATAAACCGGCATGCCGTACATTCCGGTCAGCACCTCGAAATTCTTGGCGAACCAGTTGTTGTGCAGCTTGATAGGAGGATTGTCCTCCTTGGTAGCCGGCTCATGGATGTAATATATTCCGAGAGCGTCAAACGCATCACACAGCCTCTTGTCATCCTCAGTCGGAGCGAATCCGGTAACTACGGCAAGATGACTGTCCGCCGCCATTTCTGTAGCAGACTCTGCCAGATACAGGTCAAGCGCTCCAAGTTTCTCATTGTAACGCTGTCTGAGTTCTCCGATGCAGCCTTTCAGATTGCCGAGCAGCTTTTTCCGCTCAGACAGTTTCGTCTCCAGATCCTTGATGGTGAGTTCCATTTCATTGACAGAACCCTCAGGGGCCGCCATAGGCTCGATCGGGAAGCTGTACTCTTCAGAAACAGGAGCCACAGTCACGAAGAACACGGTCGTATCCGTCTCGCTGACTACCTGCAACGGCTGGATTTCAGCCCACGCGGGGTCGAACTTCTTCTTCTGGCAGCTGTAGAAGCGTATTTTCAGTCCCTGAGCCTCCAATCTACCGATGGACTCAGTGCTGAACTGCCCCCACGGCTTGCGCGCAGAAAGTTCCTTTTTTGCGGAAGACAGCTCATTCTTGAGTTCCTCCACATCAGCCTGAGCCTTCAGCGCAGCCTCGACAGGATCGCCGCCGAACCTGAAGCCCTTTTCCGGTTCAGCGTCACAGCTGTTCAGAACAGTCAGAGCCTTCTTCACGGTATCTGCCTCACTCAGGAGCGCCTCTGACTTCTCGTCCACCGGTTTGACGGAACGGGTTATGTCAATGACTCCGAGGTCCTGGATTTTCGACAAGAGTTCCTCAGTCTGCCCGGAAAGCAGAATAAAGGAGTATTTGGTCATCAGACTAATCATTCTGCAGCTCCTCCATAGCTTCTTCCTCTTCGTGACGGCTCTTGACAATCTTGGATGAAGCCTTGCTCAGGTTCTCCTCATCCTCCATATATCTCTTGATTTTTCTGATAGCCTCCTGATACCCGGGAATCTGGACCTTCTCATACAGGTTCACCTTCTGAGTGGTCTTCTTCCTCTGGTAATCCAGAATACGGCTCTTTTCCTGATACACTTCCGATTCGATGCCCAGACGGGTAAGCTCCTTCAGGATGGAGACTCCGTCGGCATACCAGGCCGGCTTCACGAAGGCATTGAAAGGATGTATCTCATAATGGATATCCTTCAGCTCCGGAGTTTTCACACCGGCGAGCTTCACAGTGACCAGATCGACATCCGTTATGGAAATCAGGTCAGGCTGGAACTCATTCCACAGTGCCGCCAGATAGTCGTATCTCTGCATTGAGGCATTCAGTTCCTCAACAAGTTCTTCCGAACGTTCCTTGGCCTTGCGGACCTCGAGGCGCAGGGCTGATTCCTTGTTCTGAAGAGTAGGAAGAGCCTTCTGACGCATCTTCAGCTGCTTGCCGAGGTTGTTCAGAGAAGTCTTGTTGTACTGGAATTTAATTGCCATATCAAACTTTCAATTGATGGTCAAAACATTGACCTTTAAACTTTCCAATACTTGTCTGTCAATGCCTGCTTGATACCTGTCTCGGCCTTGGTGAAGTACTTTCCGAAAAGTTCCCAGGCCGTGTCAAGCATCTCGGTGATAGTGATGTTCACATCGATTGACAGAAGTCTTGTAGCATATTCTTTCGCATACGCGAGACAACGGTGGTCGTAGTCGCTCAAGTCGAAACCGTTCTCCAGCTTCGTCTTGGCATTCTGCGCATCCGCATAAAGACGCACGCTCGCATTCATCACCTGACTGTGGTCCTCGCGGGTCTTCTTGCCCTGCACGAGCTGTTTGAGTCGGGACAATGAGCGGAACGGGTCAATGATGACCTTGCCTGAATCCGCATCTGCACGCAGATAGAGCTGACCTTCAGTAATATAACCGGTATTGTCAGGGATAGCGTGGGTGATGTCACCGTCATTCAATGTGGTCACTGCGATAATAGTGATGGAACCGCCTGACGGAAGCTGTACCGCCTTCTCGTAAATCTTCGCGAGATCGGAATACAGAGAGCCCGGCATGGAGTCCTTTGACGGAATCTGGTCCATACGGTTGGACACGATACTGAGCGCATCCGCATACAATGTCATGTCGGTCAGCAGCACCAGCACTTTCTCGTTCTTGTCCACGGCGAAATACTCAGCGGCAGCCAATGTCATGTCCGGAATGAGCAACCTCTCTACAGGAGGTTCCTCAGTCGTATTGATGAAACTGATGATCTTGTCCAATGCACCGGCAGACTCGAAAGCATGACGGAAGAACAGGTAGTCGTCATTGGAAAGGCCCATGCCTCCAAGGATGATCTTGTCCACATCCGCACGCAGAGCCACATCCGCCATCACTTTGTTGTAAGGCTGGTCAGCGTCCGCGAAGAAAGGAATCTTCTGGCCGGAAACGATGGTGTTGTTCAGGTCAATGCCGGCAATACCTGTAGGAATCAGCTCTGAAGGCTGACGTCTCTTGTACGGGTTCACTGACGGACCGCCGATTTCACGTTTCTCACCCTCAACCTCAGGACCGCCGTCGATAGGATGTCCGTAAGCATTGAAGAAACGGCCTGAAAGCTGCTCGCTCACCCTCAGCACAGGAGGTTCGCCGAGGAATGACACCTCCGCGTTCGTAGGAATGCCCTCTGTACCGGAGAACACCTGAAGGGTAACAGAATCACCCTTGGTCTTCACCACCTGGGCCAGACGGCCATCCACTGTTGCCAGCTCGTCATTTGCCACGCCTGTCGCCTTGAGGGACACTGTCGCCTTGGTAATAGCATCGAGCTGCGTATATGTTCTCTGGAATGCTTTATTTGCCATTTTCTTCCAATAGTTTAGAGAGTTCAGAATTATATTTCTCGAATGCTTCGCTATGAAACTGGGAGTAGTTCATCTGACGCAAGTCATTGATAAGTTCCTTGAAGAAGTTGCGGCACTGCTCGAAATCCTCGAATGAGAATTCCCTGTCGCAGATATCGAGAATCAGATTCAACATGAATTTCTGACGCTCAAGAGGACAGAGGCTGTCCACGGCATCGAACGCGTCCTGCTGGAGGAACACGAAGTCCAGAAGCTCGGACTTCCAGAAAGTCTCGTGATAGTTCATCGGCACGCCGTCGTCACCGAGGATATTGATCTGCTCGGCAGCATCACGTCCCTGACGGACAATGTTCTTGGCGCGGTTCACCCTCTCAGTCCAGCCTTTCTCGATCTTCTCGTCGAGGAACTCCTGAATCTCAGGATATTCCAAGTACTTGGAATAAGAATCGATCGGGTTCACTGCCGGATATCTCTTCTGGTCAGCACGGTTCTGTTCCAATGCATAGAAGCAGCGCGCAGCCTTCTTGGTGGACTCGGTCACAGGCTCCTTGAGGTTACCGCCGGCCGGAGAAACCGTTCCGATGAAGGTGACAGCTCCGGTCTTGCCGTTGTTGAGCACGACCATACCCGCACGGGCGTAGAAGTTGGAAATGATGGATGACAGATCGACCGGGAAAGCATCGGCGCCAGGAAGTTCCTCCATACGGTTACTCATTTCCCTCAACGCCTGAGCCCAACGTGATGTGGAGTCAGCCAGAAGCAGACATTTCAGGCCCATGGCGCGATAATACTCGCAGATCGTCATTGCCGTATATACAGATGCCTCACGGGCAGCCACAGGCATGTTGGACGTGTTGCAGATGATGGTAGTCCTCTCCATCAGCTTTCTTCCGGTATGAGGATCGACCAGTTCAGGGAACTCGGTGAAGATCTCCACGACCTCATTCGCACGCTCTCCGCACGCAGCCATCACGATGACATCCGCGTCACCCTGCTTGGCTATCGCATGCTGGAGCACAGTCTTGCCGCAGCCGAAAGGTCCCGGGATGAAGCCCGTACCGCCTTCGGCGATCGGATTGAGCGTGTCAATGACCCTGACACCTGTTTCCATAATCCTGTTCGGTCTCGGCTTCTCCTTATAGGATTTCACAGCCACCTTTACAGGCCATTTCTGTACCATCGTCACAGGCACATCATTGCCCTGCGCGTCTGTCAGCACAGCCACAGTGTGGTCGATATTGTATTGTCCGGCAGCGGCGACGCTCTTCACGGTGTATGTTCCCTTGAATGAGAACGGCACCATTATCTTGTGAGGCAGCCAGCCTTCCTTGACTTCACCCAGCCAGTCTGCAGCCGAAACCGTATCGCCCGGCTTTGCGACAGGTTCGAAGTCCCAGAGCTTTTCGTGGTCGAGCGGAGATGTGTATTCACCCCTTTTCAGGAACACGCTCTCCATCGTCGCCAAATTGTTCTGAAGACCGTCATAGATACTTGAAAGAAGACCAGGTCCCAATGTAATCTCAAGCATCCTGCCTTCAAACTCGACAGAATCACCGTTTTTCAGACCACGGGTACTTTCAAACACCTGGACAGAAGCATTACGGCCTTTCACCTTGATAACCTCGGCAAGAAGCTTCGTTTCGCCCAAAGTTATATAGCAGAGCTCATTTTCCGCCACCGGTCCGTCCACTGTGACCGTGACAAGATTCGAGACAATGCCCGTTACCTTTCCTGTTGTTTTCATTTATAGTTGTTTAATTTTTATTCAATGTATGCTGTTATGCGTCTTATGCGCCTACAGCCTTGTCTGCTGCCTCCCGGATTCCGGTATAGGAGCCGCGGACACCCTCCACAAGACGCGCGAACATCTGTTTTCCTGTTTCAGGATCCAGTTTCAGCCATCTTGCTACAATGTTCAGGCGGGCAATGAACCCGAGTATGACATTTATGTCGAAATAATCGAAAGTGGTGATGGCCTCTATCTTGGACCACATCAGGTCATCCATTCCGCGTTCACGGGAAAGGATATCCTCCTGGTTCAGGACAGCGTCCAGTTTCTGGGCCTCTTCGAACTCGCCTTCCGCTTCCATGAAAACATCTGTGTCGGCGGGACGTTCCAGCGCACGGTTCAGATATCTGACCTTGGCATTGCGGACATTCAGGTCGAATTTGAAATAATCCCTTATGAAACTGTTCTTCGCTTTCAATGCTTTCTGATAGAATTCCAAGTCGAGGTTGGCCCCGTCAAAGCCGGCTATCAGAACATCAATCAGAGCATTGTCCTCTTTCGAGCACAACTCCCTGATTTCCTGTACTATAGCCTCAACTCCCGCAGCATCGGCACCCTTCCAATCAGGTGCAATGTCCGGCAGACCGGCAATGATATATTCGTAATTGTTCATTGAAAGGGACATTAGAAACTATTCTCCGAAAAGCAGTTTTCGAGTAGCCGGACGAAGATATTCGCTGATGAGTTCCTTGAATGTCTCGTCTGTCAGACTGATGAAATAGCCTCCGTCCTTAGGGCCGATGGTGAAACCGCCTGCGATCCTCTTGGTGAATGTCGCATTCACGCCACCTTTGAGAATCGATGTCAATTCTCCTTTGACGAACGGCTCAAGTGATGCCTTGAGTGATTCAGGAAGAACAAGTTCCAGATCCGCAGCATTCTCAGAATCGAACTTCTGGGCAACTGCCTTGATGATTTCCTTAACGAAAGCTTCCTCCGAAAGAGACTTTTCCACTGCTGCAGCATTCATCTTGAACACCACCAGGTCTTCGATGTCCTTCTTTGTAGCCTGAATGCTCTGTGACGCAGCCATCTTCAGATCTCCGGTCACCTTGACCTTGAAATCAGCTGCTTCCTTTTCAGCTTTGGCTCTGATTTCATCAGCCTCTTTCTGTGCTGCAGCTACGATGTCGGCAGCCTCTTTACGGGCATTGGCTAAAATCTCTTCGCCTTCTTTCTTACCCTTGGACAAGCCCTCGTTATAAAGCTTGTCCGTCAATTCCTGTAATTTGTTCTCCATATAGGATATATGATTTAATCGTTTTTATTCAATTATCTGACAAAAGTACTAATTTTGGCTCTATCCTCAAAGTTCGGGTTCTTTTTTGCGAAAAAAGGAACATCTATTCAGCAAAAGCGGAAAATCACTTTGCTGAAACTTCATTGAGCCAAATCTCGAGAGACTGGAAAAAGACCGGTCTCCAGGCGCCCAACTTGTCCTTTCCGAACTCAGGGGTAGTAAATCCCCAGCCGTGTCCGCCATAAGGATAGACATAAATCAGGGCAGGCACATTGTGTGCCACAAGCGCATCATAATACAGGAAACTGTTTTCAGGAGCTACGATATTGTCACCCGTGCTGAGCGCGAGGAATGTAGGAGGAGTGTCTGCAGAAACATTGTTCTGAAGAGAATAATGATACATCAGTTCCTCGTACTTCGCCTTTTTCACCAAGTAATCCTTGACAGGAAGGTTCTCGTCCAGCCATTTGGATTCCTTGCCTATGAGATTGTCGTGAGTACCCTTGTGTGTCAGGGACAAATCCATAGTAATTACAGGATAAATGAGCACAGAGAAGTCAGGCCTTGTCACAGTGTCCACGAAAAGCGTTGAAGCGGAAGCGGCAAGATGTCCGCCGGCTGAGAAGCCCATCACGCCTATCTGGTTCACGCCCCACTCCTGCGCATGCGCGCGGCAATATCTGAAAGCGTTCTGCACATCGTTCAGAGGCACGTTCCAGTGTCCGTTAGGAAGGCGGTATTTCACCACGCAGACAGAAATTCCGCGCTTAACGAGCCAGTCTGCCACATAAGCGCCCTCATTGAATGTAGAAAGATTTTTGTAACCGCCGCCCGGGCAGACCACAATCATCTGGCCATTAGGCTTTTTCGGCAGATAGATATCTATCCTCGCATTGTCTCCGACCTTGGACATTGTCCCGGATGCTTTCATTTCCTCCGGCTCCGCGATCTTGTTCGACTCGCCCGGTCCGAGAGTGATGGTCTTTCCGTTCTCTTCAATGCCCTTGTTGACTTTCTGGCCTTCAGGATAAAGTGCCAATGTCATGCTAGGACGAAGTTTTGTCGCCGGCTCGAACGGCTCGGCAGCATTGGCTACAACAGGTGAAACTGCTATGGCCAATGTCATAAGGATGGAATTAAAAGTTTTCATAATTATTATATGGTTTTCAATTTTTCTGACAATGTTTCTTTCAGCAGCACGCATATCTGTTTGCCGGAAAATTCCGGAAGCGGGTTGAAATGAACGTCGAAAGCAAATCCCGGAAGACGCACGGGCATCTGGAGCAGTGTCCCGTCAGCCAATTCGTTTTTCACGGCCTGCGCAGGTACGATTCCCACTACGGAAACAGAGTCCCTGACTATGGACTTGACAGCCTCCACGGAATCCGAGAAGATTATGGTACGCGCTTCCAGATCCGGGGTAAGAAACGGCCTGTAGCCGCTCCAGACTGCGAATTTATTGGAAACAGGAATACCGGCTATAGTAGAAAAAGGCTTGGCAGTCTGTTCGTCATCCTCCTCAGATACCGCCGCCGAATTTACTGAACGGTTATGCTTAGAGGCCACCACAAAGGCATCCATGACGCCCACCAGATGGCTTTCGCCTTCAAAATCAATGGTTTCCGGACTCGGTGAAACAGAGATTTCCACATCAGCGTCCTGAGGTGTCCCGAAATGGGTGCCCGGAACATCACCTTCCTCGTCGGTGGTCTTGTCGTGGACTGAAATCGAGGTCAGTTCGATGGAAAGTTCCGGCATTGCGCCGGAAAGCATTGACAATGTCTCCGGCAGCAGATAGGACGCGAGTACCGGATCAGCCGCTATCTTTATGGGTCTCCCGGCATTGATCCGTCCCTGCTCTCCGAACATTCCGGCGGCAGCCGAGTACCAGTACTGGATTTTTTCAGCATATTCCAGAAAGACGACGCCCTGGCTTGTCAGTGTCGCCTCTCCCCTGTTTCTGCTGATCAATGTGGCGCCAGTTTCTTTTTCCAATGCGCTTATATTCTGGCTCACGGCAGGCTGGGATATGCCGAGATGCTTGGAAGCTTTCGTAAAACTTCCTGTCTTTGCGACAGTTATGAATACCTTGAGTCTGAAATCCTCAAACATTATGTTCCAGTAATTACGTAATCATACAAAGGTAATCATTTTTGGCAGAAGAATTGTAATATGTTATCTTTGTGAGATGAACAATTTTAAAAACTCTTATAGATGAAAAAGTTTGTACTAATCATTGCGGCATTGTTTTCAGTGACGGCATTCTCATTGTCGGCACAGAACCAGCAGCTGCCGAATGACCCTTCCGTAAAAAAGGGAAAGTTGGAGAACGGTCTGACCTATTATATAATGCATAACAGTCAGCCGGCCAACAGGGCGGAGTTCTACCTCGCCACCAACGTCGGAGCCATCCAGGAAACACCTGACCAGGACGGACTCGCCCACTTCCTCGAGCATATGTGCTTCAACGGCACCAAGAATTTCCCCGGAAAGGGAATCCTGGACTACCTGCAGAGCATCGGCGCCTCTTTCGGAGGCAATGTCAATGCAGCCACAGGTGTGGAGCAGACCACCTATATGCTCAACAACATTCCGCTCGTGAGACCTACCGTAGTGGATTCCTGCATCCTCATCATGCATGACTACTCACACTTCGTTACCTGCGATCCTAAAGAAATCGATGCGGAAAGAGGTGTCATCATCGAGGAAAGAAGAACCAGAAGGAACGCTTCATGGAGAATGTATGAAAAATCCAAGCCGTATCTTTATGGTGATTCCAAATATGCGGGCTGCTCGCTTATCGGAAGCCAGGAGAACCTGGAGACCTTCAAGCCGGAGAGCCTCACAAACTTCTACCATACATGGTACCGCCCTGACCTCCAGGCACTCATCGTTGTCGGCGACATTGACGTGAACTATGTGGAGACCGCCATCAAGCGCATCTTCTCAGACATTCCTGCACCGGTAAATCCGAAGGCGAAGGACGTCATCAGGATTCCGGACAATGAGGCTCCGTCCATCGGCGTCATCACAGATCCTGAGGCAGTAAGCACCTCTGTAGAGGTTTACTGGAAGAGCGAAGCCATGCCGGAGGAGTTCAACAGCACCATGCAGGGTGAATTGACAGACCTTCTCAAGAGCCTGATTTCCAGCATAATGAACGAAAGGCTCAGCGACATTGCAGCGAAAGCTGACGCTCCTTTCTCAAGTGCAGGATTCGGCATCGGCAACATGTGCGAGACGATGGAAGTCACTATGGGACAGGCTGCCTGCCACGAAGGTGAAGCGCTTGTCGCGTTCAAGGCATTGCTGACGGAAATCGAGAAGATGAAGAGATTCGGATTCAGCAGCGACGAAATCGCGAGAGCGAAATCTGAACTTCTTTCCGCTTACGAAAGTGCAGCCAAGAGTGCTGACAGCAGAAAGAACGAGGAGCTTGTACAGCCGTTGATCAACAATTTCTTCGACAACTATGCCTACATGCACCCTCAGACAGAATACGAAATCGTAGAGCAGCTCCTCCCTATGCTCCAGGACCAGATGATCAACCAGGTCGTAGCCCAGTTCATTCCTGAGAACAATCTGGTCGTCCTCTACAAAGGCCCTGAGAAAGAAGGACTTGTGACTCCTACCGCAGAGGATTTCAGCAAGGCCATTGACGAGGTTGAATCTTCAGACATCAAGGCCAATGCAGTAGAGGCGATCGACTCCGACTTCCTCGACGAGAGCAAGCTCAAGGGAAGCGCAGTGAAATCCATCTCAAGGTCAGAGCTCCACGGCAGCACCGTATTGACACTCAAGAACGGTCTCAAGGTCATTCTCCGTCCTTCACAGGATGAGAAGAACAGCATCATCTTCAACCTTTACAAGAAAGGTGGACTGTCAATGATTCCTACCGAGGACCTGAGCAGTTTCGACGACAACGTCTGGGGTCTTTTCCTGAACTGCAGCGGTATTTCCAAATTCCCTGAGACCACTGTAACCAAGATGCTTGCAGGCAAGAACGTTTCTGTAGCTCCTTATATCAATTCTCTGCGTCACGGTGTTTCCGGAAGCAGCACGACCAAGGACCTGGAGACGGCCCTGCAGCTCACCTATCTGTATTTCGCAGACCCTCGTTTCGACCAGGCCGAGTTCGACCAGGCCATCAAGAAGCTTCAGAGCATCGTTCCCAACTATGTGAAACAGCCGAGCTACAAGTTCAGCAAGGAGCTCCAGAGCACTCTCTACGGCGAGAATCCGCGTAAGACTCTCATCACCGAGAAGACATTGGAAGAAGCCAGCCTCGCTACTATCGAGAAGGATTACAGGATGCTGTTCCATGATGCTGCCGGCGCTACCGCCATCTTCTGCGGTGACTTCGACATTGACACGGTTCTTCCTCTGATCCAGAAATATCTCGGTTCCATCAACAAGGGCAAGCGTCCTTTCGAATGCAAATATGAGAAGCCGGCGATTCTTTCCGGCAAGGCCACAAATGACTTCAAGACAGATATGCAGACACCGAAAGTGACTGTTATCGAGGTATTTGACGCGATTCTTCCGGAATACAGAGTACTGGATGACGTAGCTCTTTCTGCTGCCACTTACATTCTCGACATGAGATACACCAAATCTCTCCGTGAGGACGAGGGCGGCACATACGGCGCATCCGCTCATGGTTCAATGACCAATGAGCCTAAGGCCGAGGCTCTTCTCCAGGTATATTTCGACACCAAGCCGGCTGCTGCGGACAAGCTCGTAAGCCTCAGCCTCGAGGGACTCAACAACCTCGCTGAGGAAGGTCCTACCGCAGAGGAGTTCGACATGACGGTGAAGAATCTGAAGAAGAACATCCCTGAGTCCAAGCTCAACAACAGATACTGGCTCAGAGCCCTGAAGGAGTACGACCTGTTCGGATATGACTACGACAAGGAGTACGAGGAGGCTGTAAACAACCTCAAACCTTCTGACATTCAGAACATTCTGAAGACAATCCTCGCTTCCGGCACTGCCAAGACAGTGATTATGCGTCCTGACAAGGCTGCTGAAGCAGAATAGTGATACGGGGCGGCGCTCTGCCGCCCATAATTGAAACCGCCGCGAAGTCAGTTGTCTGCTTCGCGGCGGTTTTTATGTTGTACTGCCGATTACCGGAACGGTGTTCATGTCCGAGCCGCTACTTCAGCTCACCTGCAAGACGCAGAAGATATTGGCCATAGTCATTCTTCGCCATCGGGGCTGCGACCTCTACGAGTTTCTCTCTGGTTATCCAGCCGTTATTATATGCGATGTCCTCGAGACAGGCGATCTTCAGGCCCTGGCGTTTTTCTATCACCTCCACGAATGTGGACGCTTCCGAAAGTGACTCATGGGTGCCTGTATCAAGCCAGGCGAAACCGCGCTGGAGAGTCTTGACATGGAGCTTTCCTCTGGACAGGAACTCCTGATTCACAGATGTTATCTCCAGCTCTCCCCTTGCTGAAGGGCGCACGTTCTTGGCCACTTCCACCACTTCATTCGGATAAAAATACAGGCCTACCACCGCGTAATTGCTCTTGGGATTCTCCGGTTTTTCCTCGATGCTCAGGCACTTTCCTTCCGCGTCGAATTCAGCCACGCCGTAACGCTTGGGATCACTCACCTGATAGCCGAAAACGCAGGCCTCTGAGTGATTTTCGACCAATGAGACGGTATCCCTGAGCATTCCGGTAAAGCCGGAACCGTAGAAGATATTGTCTCCCAGCACCATGCACACATCGTCTTTTCCGATGAATTCCTCACCTATTATGAATGCCTGTGCCAGGCCGTCCGGCGAAGGCTGCTCGGCATATTCGAAATGGACTCCGAACTGGCTGCCGTCCTCTAAGAGGCGACGGAAGCCCGGCAGATCCTGGGGCGTGGAGATAATGAGTATTTCCCTGATTCCGGCAAGCATGAGCACGGAAATAGGGTAATAAATCATAGGCTTGTCATATATCGGGATGAGCTGTTTGCTTATTCCCTTGGTTATAGGATACAGACGAGTACCGCTGCCACCTGCCAAAACAATCCCTTTCATCGAAAAATCATTTAAATTGTTACATATTGTTACAGATTCAGCGAATATAATTATTATATTTGTTTCTGACGCAATAAGAATTGAGAAAATGGATGTGATAAAGACGGAACTCGAGGGCGTTTATGTCATTGAGCCGAAAATTTTCAGAGACGGGCGCGGATATTTCTTCGAAAGTTTCTCGCAGAGAGAATTCGACGAGAAAATCGGCCACGTGGTATTTGTACAGGACAATGAGTCATTGTCTTCTTATGGTGTAATGAGGGGGCTCCATTTCCAGAGACCGCCATATGCACAGAGCAAACTGGTACGCTGCGTGAAAGGTACTGTTCTGGATGTGGCCGTGGACATCAGGGAAGGTTCGCCTACCTACGGAAAGCACGTAGCCGTGGAACTTTCAGAGGAAAACCACAGGCAGCTCTTCATCCCGCACGGATTTGCACACGGATTCGCAGTGCTGAGCGAAAAGGCATTGTTCCAGTACAAATGCGACAATTTCTACCATCCTGAGGCAGACGGCGGCATAAGCATCCTGGACAGCAGCCTCGGAATCGACTGGATAGTCCCGCAGGAGGTGGCCATATTGAGCGAAAAGGACACCAGACATCCTCTCCTGAAAGACTTTGTCACACCGTTCAGAAAAGGAACAGAATTTTAAAAGATATGAAGCATTACAGCAGAGCGATTGTCATCACAGGCGGCGCAGGTTTCATCGGAAGCCACGTCGTCAGACTGTTTGTGAACAAATATCCTGATTACCACATCATCAACATTGACAAGCTCACCTATGCCGGAAACCTGGCGAACCTCGACGACATCAAGGACAGACCAAACTACACGTTCCTCAAGGCGGACATCTGCGACTTCGAGACGATTCTCCAGACACTCAGGCGCTACGATGTGGACGGCATCATCCATCTCGCCGCGGAATCGCACGTGGACCGCTCCATCAAGGACCCGTTCACCTTCGCTCGGACCAATGTAATGGGCACATTGTCAATGCTTCAGGCTGCCAAAATCTTCTGGGAGAGCCAGAAGGAGCCGTGGAAGATGAGCCGTGTCAATGCAGATGGAGACGAAGTATGCACAGAATGCCGGTTCTACCATATTTCCACGGACGAGGTTTACGGCGCACTGGAACTCACTGACCCTCAGGGCATCGAGACTCCATTTTCCACCAAGGCGTCGTCCGCGCACCACCATGCTTACGGGCAGGAGTTCTTCACGGAAGAGACCAAATATCAGCCACACTCGCCATATTCTGCGTCCAAGGCATCGTCAGACCATTTCGTGAGGGCGTTCCACGACACCTACGGTATGCCGACGATTGTTACGAACTGCTCGAACAACTATGGTCCGTACCAGTTCCCGGAGAAGCTTATTCCTCTGTTCATCAACAATATACGCCACCGCAAGCCGCTCCCTGTCTATGGCACAGGAGAGAATGTGCGTGACTGGCTGTATGTAGAAGACCACGCGAGGGCCATTGACCTTATCTTCCATAAGGGAAAGGTCGCCGATACCTATAATATAGGAGGGTTCAACGAGTGGAAGAACATTGACATCATCAAGGTCCTGATCGCGACTACCGACAGGCTGCTCGGCCGCGAGGAAGGTGCTGACAATGACTTGATTACCTTCGTGACCGACAGAAAGGGCCACGATATGCGCTATGCCATTGACTCGAGAAAGCTCCAGAGGGAACTCGGATGGGAGCCTTCACTTCAGTTCGAGGAGGGCATAGAAAAGACCGTCAAGTGGTATCTTGAGCATCAGGACTGGCTAGACAATGTCACCAGCGGCGACTACCAGAAGTACTACGAAAAGATGTACGGGGTCTAGGCCAATGTGGATCTGTACCAGTCGAACAGCCTGCGTACTCCTTCGTCGATTTCCACTTTGTGATGCCAGCCGAGGCTGTGGAGTTTGGAGACGTCAATGAGTTTGCGCGGGGTGCCGTCCGGCTTGGATTCGTCGAACACTATTTCACCTTCAAAGCCTACCGCATCTGCCACGAGTGAAGACAACTCGCGGATAGTCAGTTCTTTACCTGTACCGACATTGATATGACAATTCCTGATCTCGCCGAGAGACGGAATCGCTCCGCCGCGTCCTTCGCTGTTGTTGCGGTTCACTGCCCCGTCGGTTTTCGCGCCGTAGAAGACTGAACTGTATTTGTCAATGCCGATGATGTCGCTGAAATCCACATTGAGCAGGACATGTACGCTGGCGTCAGCCATGTCTTCGCTCCATAGGAACTCGCGAAGCGGCTTTCCCGTGCCCCAGAGCACTACTTTATTGTCGCTGATTCCGTAGAATGCCAATGCTTCCAATATCCTTTCGCGCGGGTTGGAGCCGTCCACATTGCCCTCGCCTATGATGGCGCGGAGCTTATTGTCCGGATTTATCGGGCGGCGGTCCATATCCGTTTCGATTGCATGCCAATCGCGGGCGTGCAGCAGTTTTGCGAGGTAGATTTTCCTCATCATCGCCGGCATCACGTGGCTGTTCTCCAGATGGAAGTTGTCATTCGGCCCGTAAAGGTTGGTCGGCATGACGGCGATGTAATTCGTTCCGTACTGGAGATTGTAGCTCTCGCACATCTTCAGGCCTGCGATTTTCGCTATCGCATACTCCTCATTGGTATATTCAAGCGGTGAGGTCAGCAGAGCGTCCTCCTTCATCGGCTGAGGCGCATTTTTCGGATAGATGCAGGTGGAACCGAGGAAGAGCAGCTTTTTCACTCCGCAGCGGTAGGCATTGCTTATGACATTGCACTGCATCTTCATATTCTGCATTATGAAATCCGCACGGTACAATGAATTGGCCATGATTCCGCCTACGAATGCTGCAGCCAGCACCACCGCATCCGGTTTTTCTTCATCGAAGAAGCGTTCCACGGCATACTGGTCGGTCAGATCCAGTTCACTGTGGGTCCGGCCAACAAGGTTCGTATAACCGCGGCTCAGGAGATTGTTCCAGATCGCAGAGCCCACGAGGCCTCTGTGCCCCGCGACATATATTTTGCTGTTCCTGTCGAGCATTTCCAGTTGTTTTACGTATTTTACGTGCTTCTTTACGATGGTTTTCCGCACCTCTATTTTACGATGCCTTTTTCGAGGTATTCCACGAGGTTCGTGCGGACTTTTTCACTGGCATTGTCCCCGGCGACCTTGGCCATGTCGGCATCGACCATTATCTTCACGAGTTCTTCAAATGATGTCTTTGCAGGGTTCCAGCCGAGTTCCGCCTTCGCTTTCGTAGGGTCTCCCCAGAGATTCACGACGTCGGTAGGACGGTAGAAATCCGGTGACACCTCGACGATGACTTTCCCCGTTTTCTTGTCAATGCCTTTTTCGTCCGCGCCTTCGCCGACAAATTCGAGGTCAATGCCCACGTGCTTGAATGCCAGGTAGCAGAACTCCCTTACGCTGTGCTGCACGCCTGTCGCTATCACGAAATCCTCAGGCTTCTCGTGCTGGAGAATGAGCCACATACATTCCACATAGTCCTTGGCATAGCCCCAGTCTCTCAGTGAGGACAGGTTGCCGAGATAGAGTTTCTCCTGTTTGCCCTGGGCAATGCGTGCCGCGGCAAGTGTAATCTTGCGAGTAACGAAGGTCTCGCCACGTCTTTCGGACTCATGATTGAACAGGATTCCCGAGCAGCAGAACATGCCATACGCCTCACGATATTCCTTCACTATCCAGAAGCCGTAGAGTTTGGCGACAGCATAAGGGGAATAAGGATGGAACGGAGTGTTCTCATTCTGAGGCACTTCCTCTACTTTTCCGTACAACTCGGATGTGGAGGCCTGATACATACGGCAAGTCTTTTCCAAACCGCATTGACGGATGGCTTCCAGTACGCGGAGGACTCCGGTGGCATCTACATTGGCCGTATATTCCGGCGAGTCGAAACTTACCTGGACGTGGCTCTGGGCCGCGAGATTGTATATTTCATCGGGACGCACACGTCCTACCACCTGAACCAGGCTCATCGAGTCGGTCATGTCGGCATAATGCAGATGAAAATGCGGGCGTCCTTCCAGGTGTGCGATCCTTTCGCGGAAATCCACTGACGAGCGGCGTATCACGCCATGCACATCGTAGCCTTTTTCGAGGAGAAGTTCCGCAAGATAAGAGCCGTCCTGCCCTGCTATTCCCGTTATCAATGCTGTTTTCATAGTTTTCCTGTCATTGTTCAAAACTCAAATGTAATAATTATTCGCCATTATTCGCCGGAAAATGCCGGAAAATGCCGGAAAATAAAATAAACTTGCGAAAGGTATTGATATAAAACAAAAAATGACTAAATTTGCAGTCCTTTTGCGCATTGTGCACTCAAGGAAGTATTAATTAACAAACAAAATTAAAAGTATGAAACAGTACGAGACCGTTTTCATTGCAACTCCCGTTTTATCTGAGGCTCAGATGAAGGAAGCGGTTGCCAAGTACGTCGACTACATCACCAAACATGGTGGCGAAGTTGTGTACGAAGAAGATTGGGGTCTGAAGCAGCTTGCTTACCCTATCCAGCACAAGACATCAGGATTCTATCACCTGATCGAATTCAAAGCTAACCCTGAGTTCATCGGAAAGCTTGAAACCCAGTATCACCGTGACGAGAGAATCATCAGATTCCTCACAGTCGCTCTCGACAGAGATGCAGTCGCTTATGCTGAGAAGAGAAGAGCCAACAAGCAGGCTAAGGCTGCCGCAAAGTCAGCTGAGGTTGCAGAATAATTTACGGAGGAAAGAATTATGGCACAGACAAACAATGCACAGCAGAATAACGAAATCCGTTATCTGAACCCTCCAACTGTAGAGGTTAGAAAGAAAAAATACTGCCGTTTCAAGAGAGCAGGTATCAAATATGTAGATTACAAGGATCCTGAGTTCCTTAAGAAATTCCTGAACGAGCAGGGAAAAATCCTTCCTCGCCGTATCACCGGAACTTCTCTCAAATTCCAGAGAAAAGTCGCTCAGGCTGTCAAGAGAGCACGCTCACTTGCGCTTCTCCCATACGTAACAGACCTTCTTAAATAATCAGGAGACAGTAATATGGAAATTATTTTGAAGAAAGAAGTGGCCAACCTCGGTCACGCAGACGAAATCGTTAAGGTAAAATCCGGATACGCTCTTAATTATCTTATCCCTCAGGGCTACGCTATTCTCGCTACTGAGTCTGCAAAGAAGCAGCACGCTGAGACAGTTCGCCAGAGAGCTCACAAAGAGGCCAAACTTATCGCAGACGCTGAGGCTCTTGCAGCCAAGGTTGCAGCAGTTGCTGTCAAGGTTGCTGTCAAGGTCAGCGAAAACGGCAAGATTTACGGTTCTGTAACTACAGCTCAGCTCGCAGACGCACTTGTTGCTGCTGGTGTTGAGGTTGACAAGAAAGACATCGTAATCCTTTCCAAGGACGTTAAGGTTCTCGGAACTTACGAGGCTGAAGTCAAGTGCTACAAGAATGTAAAGGGCACTTTCTCATTTGAAGTTGTAGCTGAATAATCATTCAGTTCGCGATAGATTTTAAAGACCGACCAGTTGTTATGGCCGGTCTTTTTATGTGCCTGGGAATTCCTCGGGGATTACTTGGGTTACTTTGGTTACTTTGGTTACTTGGATTCGATCTTGGGAGTCAATCTTGGATTCCTTCGCTTCCTTTGATTCCATCTGAGTTCCACCTGGGATTCCATCTTGGATTCCATCTCGGATCCCTTTGCTTCCGTCTGAGCTCCATCTGGGATTCCTTGGTTTCGATCTAGGAGTTCCTACCCGCCACGGCAGCGGCAAGGTCTTTTTCAGTACCTCTGACACGCAGATCGTTCAGACATAAGAGACTCAATTCTGACGATTGCACTTTGCATGCCGGCAGCGGCAAGAGCCCGCTCAGCTCAGGGTGCTTCGCAATTCGCCGCGGGCCATGCCGCTGCTCGGCTTTCCAGCGCCACAACACGGCCTCAGCAAGCGCAACCTGTAAACCACTGGGTAACAGAAGTTTAGGCATTTTCAGAGTTGGTGTTTTCGCAACTCTGAAAATGCCTAAAGCAATAATAATCAGCAATTTACGCGCTGCGCCCCGTGTATCGTCCTGAAAAAAGTTTACCAAAAAAAGTAAACTTTTATGGAAGCGAAATGAAATCGGGAAATGTGGCATGATCAGAGAGAAAAACCGAACAACCTGAAATTGGCGCAACAGACGAAAGCATTGATTCACAACCAGTTAGTAGATAAAGCGAAAGCCAGGTTACCCACTTTTTTACATAACCTGCATTTGGCTACTCGTCATATCTACCTGACACTCAGTACCATACGCTAAATTACGACATACAGGTTGTTCGATTCAATTCAACGCTGTGTTTGCCTCATTCCACGTAACTCACCGCATTATTTTGTGAGCACCTCTGCCTCTGCTATTCCTGTTAATCGTTGTCTCACGGAATGGATTTTATCCGTGAAAACCCGCCTTCTCACGGACAAGTTGTTGATTTTGAAATACTTATCCGTGAAACGCCACATGTTTACGGACAAACTGAGCATTTTGAGTCAACCGTACTCAGTAATAAGGATCATAGTAGCGAGCAGGACTGCCTCGCACCGCAAAAAACTAAACTTCCATGCAGACTCACCGAAGTTAGTGAAGCCGAGCAGCGGCATAGCCAGCGGCGAATTGCGAAGCACCTGAGCAGAGCGGGCTTTTGCCGCTGTCCGGCTATTATCAACCATTCCGTCAGCGGAAATTTATAACCACGTCACTGACAACCCATTGACAGAAAATTAAGGAATTTAAAACAAATTTTAAAATTTAAAAATCGTAAAAATTTTAATTATCCGCCGCGAATCATTTACTTTTCGGAAAAATTTTGCATACTATTGTAGCCTTGATTGACACGAGAAACCGATAACTGAGTTTGAATCTTGTGTCCAAATTTTGTTTAACAA
>OIWT01002190.1_pt1 | contig 20850 bp, 19 predicted proteins | sample 1587701 | NCBI WGS metagenome assembly OIWT01 (sample SAMEA3888904, study PRJEB22519) | human gut metagenome | biome: human gut; feature: human-associated habitat; material: faeces | place: Denmark | collected 2009
TTACGGCTTTTCTTTTGGTTACAAAAGAAAAGGGGTAAGCTTCGCCCCGCCGACGGAAGCACGGAGGAATATTGCGGGGCAGTAAATCAGCGTAAACGCCGTCACTGGTCGCCGATACAACCCCTCAGTCAGCTTCGCTGACAGCTCCCCTTACACAGGGGAGCCGAGAACTGCGCTCCGCGGAGCCGCGGATTACTCGGCGAGGACGCTCCCGCGCCGTGCGCAGGTTTAGTTGTTCCGGCAAAGCTTGAAAGCCTGAGATACCCCATAAAGAAATACTCGATACGAAAAAGCGCCCCTTGAGAAGGAGCGCTTTTGTTGTTACTGATTATTCATTACTTGCTTTCACCGTTTTCACTTGCTTCCGGCGCGGGTGCTGCTTCGGGAGCAGGAGCGGCTTCGGGTGCGGCAGCAGCATTCGCCGCATTTTTCTTCGCAAGCCTTTCGGCTTTTCTGCGAGCCTTTTCAGCTTTTTTCCAAGCGACCCTTTCCTGATGGCGGGGATTATTGCGGAGGCAGAGCTTGATGATGAGCACTATAATGAGCACAATTACCGCGATTACCACAAAGTACGGAATGTTCGCCACAAACCATACGAAGAAATCCACGGCGCCTACTCCGACGGAATAGAGGCTGTCGGAGAAGCCGGTCTGAATACGCGACCATGCACTCTTTTCCTCCGGAGAGGTCACGCGGAGCACCTCGCTTACGGAAATGGAGACGGTGCTGTAATCCACGAGGTTATCGTAGGTGCGAAGCTGGCTTTTGTAGCTTTCGAGCTGATAGCGCACGTCGGACAGACGGGCTTCGAGGGAGATTAAGCTGTCGACGCTTTCCGCCTGAGCAAGCAGCTCGAGCAGGCGGTCATATTCGGTTTGGAGGGAAGAAATGCGCGCTTCGGTGTCCACATAAGAGAGGGTCACGTCCACCTGATTTTCGTTGCGGGAGGTGATGTTACCTATGCCGCCGACGGTATTGAGGAAGCCGTCAAGCTTTGCGGAGGGGACGCGGCAGGTGAAGCTTGCATAGCGGCTGCGGCTGTAATTGTAGCTGTTGCCGCTGATGTCGGAGCTTTCGATGTAGCCGCCGGCCTCGGCAACGGCCTTTTGCAAAGCGGAAACAAAGCCTTCAAATTCAAGGGTTTCCATGGAAAGATTTATGGTGCGTATCAGTTTTCTTCCGCTTGCGGAGGTGTTCTCCTCAAGCTTGTCGCCGGAGGAATAGTCGGAATCCATAAATTCTTCGGTGTTTGCGGCTTCCGACTCAAAATAATCCGCACCGGGGGAGAATGACTCTTGGTACATATTGCCGCCGTCATACGATTTGTTCACCGCAGAGCTGCACCCGGCAAAGGAAAGAGCGATTACAAGTGCTAAAAGTATTGCGAATGTCTTTTTCATTTTATGTCCTCCTTTTTTGTCGAAAGGTTTAAGGCTGCTTAAATGAGCTTCGCATATATAGTGCGGATTTTGTGATGATTTGTTGCACAAAATCACAGGTCGGGATAAATTTTCGGGTCGGGACCATCATATTCGGTGTAGGGCGGGGTGTCCTCCGGCTTGCGAATGACGGTCAAATCCTCCTCCGGAGGAAGCTCCGGCTCGTCCTCGATCTCCGCGTCGGCCTCGCGCTTCTCATAATATTCGCTCATAATCTCGTCGTCGTTTTTGTGCTTGCCCGCGCGAACAAAATAGAGGATATACAGCACGGAAACGAGGAGCGCTGCGGCGCTGATGTATGCGCCGTATTTAAGACCGGGAGTGTGATAAACAAAGGTAATTTCGTTTGCGCCCTTTTCGGCATAAACAGCCATAAAGCCGGTGTCGACGCGCTCGATTGCGGTTTCAACGCCGTTTACATAGGCCGTCCAGCCCTCGTCATAGGGTACGGAGAAGAACACAAGGTTGTTTTTATTGAGGAATATTTTGGCGTTAAAGCCGCTCGCATCGTACTCGAACTCGAACGCGGAGCTGCGGCTGCGCAGCGCCGCCTGAAGCTGAAAATTCTCATAGCTCATGTAGCGGTCGGGTCCGCCGGGTAGGTGTTTGACGTCGCTGCTGTACTGCAAAATCTGGCTGTTGGTGAGCACGATGGCGGAGGTGAGCACTTTGTCGCGTTGGGTGGTCGGAACATCCTCGAACTCCTCCTCGGTGATGTAATAATCAAAGGTGAAGCCCATGGGGATATAGTTCGTGTTCTTGAAAATATAGTAGCCGTTTTCCTCTTTATAGAACTCAAAGCCCTGGCAGAGCACGGAGTCCGGAGTGACTTCGTCCGCCTGAGCATAAAGATACTTTACGGAGAGGAGGGAGCGCAGAGCGTAGTAGCTGTATTCCGGCTTGCTGGAAACGTCGCGCTTGACATCTACCTTCGGGTAAAACTCCATGACGGAGGCGGGCACAATGCTGTGGAAGCAGCGGATGGAAGGAATATTCCAGTAAAGGCCGAGGTTTTCGAAGCATTCATAGAAATCCGCGCGGACGAAAGTCTGGCTGCCTTCCTGCGGAAGCTCCATTTCTTCGGAAAGACCCACCGCTTCATCGATAATTTCCTCATGGTCGCCGGCGAAGCTGTACCCGAAGTTGAAGAATGCGAATCCGTACGCCGCGCACATAAATGCGGTGGCGAAAACAAGAATATTCTTGTAGTGCTTTTTTTTGCGAATGAGCCAAAGCGCAGTGCAAAGCAGCAGCGAAGCCACCGCGAAAGACGCAGTAAGCATGAACCAAAGTCCATTATAGAGCAGTCCGACAGTCCAGCCGGTGTCGCTGTAATAAACAGGGGTGAGGGTGAGGACGAGAATAAGTCCGACGGTGATTGCATAGCAGGGGATAAGTCCCTTCTTGTAGTCCACAACCGGGTGCTTGAGTTGCTCGTCCTCCTCGTCCGGGTCGAAGCGGGAGGCTTCAAGTGCCTTCACCGTGGCAAGCACAAGGATAAGCTCGAACATATAGAACCAACGGGCGTAGTAGGAATTGTTAAAGAGAATGAAAACCGCATTAAACGCCGGAACAAGGGCGCAAACGGTGCAGGCGACAATCATTTTTTTAAGCCAGTCGTGCTTTACGCAGCGCACCCAGGCGATAGCTCCGGTCATGCCGAAAAGCGGCAGCCAGCCCGCCATGGAAGCCCACTGTGCTCCCTGACCGCTGAACATATTCTGCTTTGCGGGCATATCAGGCGGGAAGAAGAAGCTTGCGATTATGGCGGGGGCGCGCTGTTCGCTGTAATAGAGCCAGAGCGACCAGCCGTTGACAAAGTTATCTCCGCCGACACGCGGGTTGCCCATAATCGCCATAACGGAGGGCAGAACGGCGACCATGGCAACGCCAAGTCCGAGTACGGATTCGATTCCGACGAAAATGAATTTGCGGAATTTCTGCTTGATATTTTTGTCGGTAATTCTGATGAAGAAATAGAGCATGACGAAGAAAACCTCGCCTATGAAGAACCAGTAGTTCACCATGGCGTTTATTGCCACGGCGAAAATAAAGGGGCCGTGCTTGTCCTCGGTGATAAGCTGCTCCATGGCGATGAGCAGGAGCGGGAAGAACGCCGCCACGTCAAGGAAGTGGTTGAAGAAAAGATTATAGACGCAGTAGCCGGAGAATGCGTAGAGAAGTCCTCCCGCCACGGCGAAGCGTTTGTCCTTGACGAACCTTGCCACATAAAAATATGCGGTTACTGCGGCGGTGCTGAACTTGAGCACGAAAAGCGGAGCCATAAGATAGGGAACCGCCGCCGTGCTAAAGGGCAGAGTTATCAGAAAGAACGGGCTGAACAGCAGATAGAAGGAGTAGGAGCCGATAAAATTTGCGCCGAGGTCGGTTCCCCAGTCCCAGCCTATCTGACCGCTTTTCACAAGCTCGTGAGCGTGCATATAAAAGCATATCTGCTGACAGTTATAGTCGCCGTAATAGGTGAAAATTCCGCCGTTTCGGTAAACTATGAAGCCAAGCGCGAGCACGGCGCATATTGCCGCAAGAATCGCCGTTTGCCAATGAAGATTTTTTGTGGTTTTGTTTATTCCCGTCATTTTTCAACCTCGGTAAATAAATATTTTTTAAGGCAAAATTTTTTGCCGAAAGAAGCCTTTGACTGACCGTATATATGTATATTATAGAGCATTGTGCGCTTATTTGAAAGGGTTTTAACAAAAAAATTACCCGTGCGGCTCGGCAATGCAAAAAAACTCTGTTCTTTTCGGAGGAAAAGGCGTATAATAATTCTGCAACTGCCGTTTGGTGGACGCCGCACGGGTTATTTTTGTTCGGAACGCGCGTTCCGTAGATATAGTGCAAAAAAACTTCGATTTTATTGCAAAGGATGATAAAAATGCAAAGCAGATTTTACGCCTACCTTTCCAGAATGAAGCACATCTTCCGCTGGTCGCTGATGAAGAACAGCCAACCAGAATCCCTTTCGGTGCATACTCTCGATACGGCGGTAATCGCCCACTGCTTGGGGCTTTTGCGGAACCGCCGCTTCGGAGGAAGCTGCGATGTGAACCGCCTTGTGCTTTTGGCGCTGTACCACGATTGCAGCGAGATTTTGACCGGAGATATGCCCACTCCCATAAAATATTATAATCCGGAAATAAACGACGCATACAAAAAGGTCGAGGCGGTGGCGAACGAAAAGCTTGTTTCCATGCTGCCGGAGGATTTGCGTGGGGACTACCGTCCGCTGCTCTGCCACGAGAACGAGGATCCGGAGATGCTGCGCCTGCTCAAGGCGGCGGACAAGCTCTCCGCCCTTGTGAAGTGCATTGAGGAGGAGAACGCCGGCAACAGGGAATTTTCCAAGGCAAAGCAGAGCACTCTGCGCGCTATAGAAGAAATGCGCCTGCCGGAGGCAGACGCATTTGTGGCGGAATTCTTGCCCAGCTACGGGCTTACGGTGGACGAGCTGAATTAACGCACCATATCGGAAATTCCGTTTACGATATTCTCCACCGCATGGATGGTCTTTGCCGCGCCGCGCTTCATTTTGCGGGAGCTGCGGTGCTTGTTTGACATCATATAAATCGCCGTGCCCAATGCGGCGGCTGCCGCCGCGCCGGTGACGGCTGCGGAAACGCCATTGTTCATAAAAAATCCCTCCGTTTGTTATTTTCGCTTCTATTTTTCCACGGAGGACAAAAATGATACGCTTGAATATATTTCCGAAAAAATCACGCAAAATTTATTGAAAAAAGGAGGGCTTTTCTATGGAAAAGCGCCCTGCGCGGGTTGCCGCAATACATGATTTATCCGGCTTCGGGAGGTGCTCCATCTCCGTAATTCTGCCGGTGCTCTCCGCCATGGGGGTGCAGGTCTGCCCGGTGCCCACGGCGGTGCTCTCCGCCCACACCGGAGGATTGGGCGACCCGGTTATCCGCGACCTTACGGATTACATTGAGCCGGCGCTGCGGCATTACAAGAGCCTCGGAATTGACTTTGAGGCGGTATATACCGGCTTTTTGGGGAGCGGGGAGCAGGTGGACTGCTGCCTTGAGTTCTTTAAGGAATACCCGGGCGCTCTCAAAATAGTCGACCCGGTTATGGGTGATAACGGCAAGCCCTACCGCACCTGCACGCAGGAGCTTCGCCGCCGCATGAAGGAGCTTGCCGCCGCCGCGGATATAATAACGCCGAATATCACCGAGGCTGCCATGCTGCTGGATGAGGCTTACCCTGCGGCGCCCCTTACCCGAAGCGAGGCGAAAAGCATGCTGCTCCGCCTTTCGCAGATGGGCCCCAAGCGGGTTGTGGTCACGGGAACGGAGCTTGCGGAGGGGGGACTTTCCGCAGTGGGCTACGACGGAGAAAACAGCTCCTTTTGGTATGTGCCCTGCGAATATATCCCGGTAAACTACCCCGGCTGCGGCGATATTTACGCCTCCGTGCTCATCGGAGCGGAGCTTTCCGGAGCGAGTCTGCCCATAGCCATGGCAAGAGCGGGGGACTTTGCGGAGCTTTGCGTAAAGACCACTTACAGCTACGGAAGCGACCCCCGATACGGAGTTATGCTCGAAAGCGTGCTCGGAAAGCTCATCAAAAACGAAATTGTGGGCGACTTTCGCGCACTTTGAGCACGGTTCGACAAAACCCGCATGCTCATGCGGAAAATCAAGCTAATAAACACCGCCGTTCCCGGCAAAAATATTCGGGAAAGGCGGCGTTTTTATATATGAATATAAGCTTGAGCACAAAGCAGAATCGTGAAATCTTCGACGGAATACTTTGCAAGAGCAGAAACTTTGACATACTGAAAAGGGAGATCGTTTTCGCCGGACGAAAGGCGGTTCTCTATATGATAGACGGCTTTGTGAAGGAGGATCTGCTTGAAAAAATCCTCGAATCCTTCTATAGGCTTGCACCGGAGGACGCGGCTACGGAGGACATGTTCCGCCGTGCTCATATTCCGTACAGCAGCCTGAGCACGGAAAAGGACGTGGATAAAATCGTCACCCATATACTCAGCGGAAAGACGGTTTTGATGGCAGAGGGCTTTGAGAACGCCTTCATAATGGAGCTTCGCACCTATCCGCAAAGGGACACGGCGGAGCCGGATCGGGATAAGGTCATGCGCGGATCAAGGGACGGCTTCACCGAGGGACTGACCCTCAATGCGGCGCTCATTCGCCGCCGCATACGGGACAGAAATCTGAGCGTGGAATATCATTCCGTGGGGAAGGTATCCAAAACGGACGCCGCCATTTGCTACCTTGCGGACAGAGCCGACCCGAAAATTCTGGCAAGAGTTCGGGAACGCATAGACAACGCTCAAATCGACGCCATGACCATGTGCCAAGAGGATATGGCGAATATTATCGACGGCAAAATGCGGTGGAACCCCTTCCCGAAGTACAAATTCTCCGAGCGGCCGGACGTGGCGGCGGCGCAGATTATGGAGGGGGACATAATCGTGCTTATTGACAACACCCCCACGGCGATGATTCTTCCGGCGACGATTTTTGATATTGCGGAGGACGCCAACGACTACTATTTTCCGCCGCTCACAGGAGCTTATCTTCGCATAACGCGGCTTTTGACCATGCTGGTGACGCTTTTTGTAACGCCCCTTTGGCTTTTGGCGCTGCGCTACCCGGATAAAGTGCCGGAGCTGTTTCGCTTTGTGCTCATTGACGAAGCGCCGAACGTTCCGGTGGTTTTGCAGCTTCTTATGCTGGAATTTATCATAGACGGGCTGAAGCTTTCCTCGCTGAACACGCCGAATATGCTCTCCTCGGCGTTCTCAATCATAGCGGGCATAATCGTAAGCGATTTTGCGGTGCAGTCAGGGTGGTTCTGTTCGCAGACGCTGCTCTATATGGCGTTCGTTGCCATGGCGAATTACAGTCAGCCGGGGTACGAGCTTGGCTACGCCATAAAATTTATGCGGATGCTTTTGCTTGTTGCCGTGGCACTTTTCGGAATATGGGGGTTCGCTTTGGGAACGGCATTTACCGTGTGGCTTATTCTCTCAACGAAAATCGAGGGAAAAAAGGGCTACTTCTGGCCGATTATTCCCTTTTCGCCGAAAGGACTCGGAAGGCTGCTGTTTCGTCTTAAATAATAATTAAGGTGAATTTATATTGAAAAATGCGGGAAAATAAGTTATTATATTTTTGTATCTGCCGTGCAACAAATGCGCGGTGAAAATGCACTTATATATAAATAAAAACAGGACGGACAAAACTGATGGTATTTGCAAACCTTGTATTCCTTTATGTCTTTTTACCGCTGAACATCATTCTGTATTTCTGCACGAAAAACAGGGCGTTTCGGAATGCGGTGCTTATTTTCTTCTCTCTTGCGTTTTATTCGTGGGGAGAGCCGGTTTGGGTGACGCTGCTGATTTTCAGCGCCACCATCGACTATTTCCACGGACTTATCATAGAAAAGAATCGGGGAAAAATCGGAGCGAAGCTTGCGCTGATTTCCTCCCTCGTTCTGAACTTGGGGCTTCTCGGAATATTCAAATACAGCGGATTTTTCGTTGAGAATATAAATCTGCTGCTCGGAACGGCGTTTCCGGTTCCGGCGTTTACGCTGCCCATAGGCATAAGCTTTTACACCTTCCAGACCCTCAGCTACACCATCGACGTTTACCGCGGCAATGTAAAGCCTCAGCACAGCTACATGAAATTCTTCATGTATGTTTCCCTCTACTGCCAGCTCGTTGCGGGTCCCATAGTGCGCTATGCGGACGTTGCCGTTGAGGTTGACAACCGCCGGGAAACCCTTGAGGACGTCTACGCGGGTACGGCGCGCTTCCTTGTGGGTCTGACCAAAAAAGTGTTTATTGCGAATATCGCGGGCAAGTTCGCAGAGGACTATCTCTCCGGTGATTTGCTGAAGGCCACCACCGCCGGAGTGTGGTTCGGCATAATGATGTTCGCCATTCAGATTTACTACGACTTTTCGGGTTACTCCGATATGGCAATCGGACTTGGCAGAATTTTCGGCTTCCACTTCCTCGAAAACTTCAACTACCCCTATATTGCCCGCTCCGCCACGGAATTCTGGCGGAGATGGCATATGTCGCTGGGACAGTTCTTCCGGGACTATGTGTATATTCCCATGGGCGGCAACCGCCGTCATCAGCTTCTGAACCTCTTTGTGGTATGGTTCCTCACAGGCTTTTGGCACGGCGCTTCATGGAACTTCATTCTGTGGGGGCTTTGGTTCGGCGCGCTTATTATTATCGAAAAGCTGTTCCTGCTCAAGGTGCTCAAGAAAGTTCCGGTGCTGTCGAACATCTATCTGCTGTTCTCGGTGCTCATAGGCTGGGTGCTGTTCTACTTCACGGATCTCACTTCTATAAAGAACTGCCTTGCGGTTATGTTCGGAGCTGCCGGAAAGGGCTTTGCGGACGCATCCCTCGGCATACTGCTTCAGAACAACGTGTTCTGGCTCATACTTGCGGTGGCATTCTGCCTTCCCATTGTTCCCACGGTGAAGCGCTTCATCGAGGAACGCCCGGAGCTTACCAAAATCTCCCGCTACATTCAAATTCCCGCGAATGCGGTTATGCTGCTTGTGAATACCACCCTGCTGGTGGGTTCAAGCTACAACCCGTTCCTCTACTATAAATTCTAAAGGAGGCGAAAAGAATGTATCAGGCAAAGCATTATGCGGAAAACGAAAAAAGCAGCGGCAAAATCCCCATGATTTTAAGCGTTGCGGTTTGTGTAATAATTCTTTTCACCCTTGGAATACTTGCGTGGGCGCTGCCTCAGCCGACCTATTCCGAGCAGGAACGCCGCGACCTTGCACAGATGCCGAAATTCACTGTCGAAAGCTTCTTTAAGGGCGAATATACGGCGAAAATCGAGCTTTCCTATGCGGATACCTTCGCTTTCCGCGACCAGTTCGTAAAAGCAAAGGCGCTTATCGAAAACGCAAGAGGTATTCATGCCTCGGGAACCATATACGGAACCGTTCCGAAGAAAAACGACGAGGATGAGGAAAGCAAGCCCTCCTCCGAAACCGAAACCGTTCCGGAGAGCAGCTCCTCCGCTTCGGAAAATCCGAGCGTCAGCCAGAGCAGCCAAAGCCAAGTCGAAAGCAGCGCGGCAAGCTCCTCCGAGGAGCCGGACGACGGCACAGAGGGCGAAATGGTGGACGGACTCTTTGTTTACAAGGGCATGGGCTTCGAGCTTTTCGGCGGAAGCAAAAAGGCCTCGGCTTACTATGCCTCCGTAATCAACAAATACCGCGAGGCGCTGCCGGATTCCGTCAACGTTTATAATATGGTGGTGCCGAAGCACGCGGAATTTGCCCTCCCGAAGAAGTACAGGAACCTCGCAAACTCCGAAAAGGACGCCATTGACGACATCTATTCCCAGCTTGAAAGCGGCGTCACCGCCGTGGACGCTTACAGCGTGCTCAAGGAGCACAGCGGCGAATATATCTACTTCAATACCGACCACCACTGGACGGGACTCGGCGCATACTACGCCTATACCGCGTTCACCGAGGCGGCGGGACTGCCCCACTACGACTATTCCGGCTACACCAAGCACACCATAGAGGGCTTTTTGGGAACGCTGTATTCCAACTGCAACGACCCCGCCATGGAGAAGAAACCCGACTATGTGGAATGGTGCGAGTTCCCTGTGGAAAATCAGACTTGGCAGTACAAAAAGGGCGACCTTGAAAACTACTATTCCACCACGGTTATGGCTTCCTACGCAAAGGGCGCTTACAGCTACGGCGTGTACCTCGGCGGCGACTTCCCGCTGACCATAGTCAAAACAAGCGGAGTGAATAACGGCAGAAAATGCCTTATCATCAAGGAGAGCTACGGCAACGCGCTTTCGACATATATAGCTTCCGCCTTTGACGAAACCTATATCGTGGACGAAAGATATTACGACGGCAACATAGTTGACCTTATAAACGAGCGGGGAATTACCGACGTTCTGATTATCAACAATGTTTCCGCCTCCAATACGAACTATCATATTGCGAACATTGAGTCGCTGCTCACTCAGAAGTATTCCGGCAAAATAAAGTATCCGTTTTGAGGTGCAGAATGAACAGAAATGACGCAATTAAAGAAAAATCCGTCATAAAAACCGAAATAACCGCTGTCACAAACGAAGGCAGCGGTGTTTCGCGTTATAAAGGCGCGGTGGTTTTCACTCCGTTTACGGCTCCCGGAGACTCGGCGGAGGTGAAAATCGAAAAAGTGGGCAAAAGCTGCGTTTACGGCAAACTGGAGCGGGTGCTTGAGCCTTCTGCCGACAGGGTGAACCCTGTTTGCCCGGTTTTCGGCGAATGCGGGGGCTGCGCCCTGCGGCATATAGATTACAAGGCCGAGGTTAAGATTAAAACCGGCTGGGTGGCGGAGCATATCCGCCGCATAGGGGGCTTTGACCTGACGCCCCTGCAGGCAATTCCGTCGCCGAAAAGTGACCGCTACCGGAACAAGGCGATTTACCAGGCTGGGCGGGACGAAAACGGCAAAATCATATTCGGATTTTACCGCCGCAAAAGCCACGAGATTATAAACTGCGAAAACTGCCTTTTGCAGCCGGAGGAATTTGAGAAAATACTCAAGGTGATAAAATTCTTCGGAGAGCAGACGAAAATTTCCGTCTACGACGAAAGCCGACACAAAGGACTTTTGCGGGCGGTGTATATAAGAAAGGGCGAGGTGAGCGGCGAAATCGGCGTTTGCCTTGTGATAAACGGCCGCCGGCTGCCTCAAGCGGAGCTGCTTGTTTCCGCACTGAAAGCGCAGCTTCCGCAGATTGTGAGCATTATGCTCGGCATAAACGAGGAGCGCACGAACGTGGTGCTCGGGAAAAGGTTCGTCACGCTGTTCGGCAAGGAGGGCATTTCAGATACCCTCTGCGGGGTGACTCTTGATATTTCTCCGGCGGCGTTCTATCAGGTGAACCACGGCGCTGCGGAGCTTCTCTACCGCAAGGCGGGAGAGCTTGCGGGGCTGACCGGGGAGGAAACCCTGCTCGATTTGTACTGCGGAGCTGGCACGATAGGGCTTTCCATGGCGGCGGGAGCGAAGCGCCTTGTAGGGGTTGAAATCGTTCCTCAAGCGGTGGAGAACGCCTGCAAAAACGCCGAGCGCATGGGCGTTTCCAACGCGGAATTTATCTGCGGGGACGCGGCGCAGGCGGCTCAGACCCTGCAACAGCGGGGACTGCTGCCGGATGTGGTGGTGCTCGACCCGCCGCGCAAGGGCTGCGATTCGGCGACCCTTTCGGCTGTTGCAGCAATGAACCCGAAGCGCATTGTTATGGTGTCCTGCGACACGGCGACTATGGCAAGGGACTTCAAAGCCCTCGCAGAGCTTGGCTACATGCCGAAAATCGCTCAGCCGGTGGATATGTTCCCACGAACGGCGAATGTGGAATGTGCGGCTCTTTTGGTTCGGGAAAACGCCGGACGCTGATTACCGATAGATATGATGCGGTTGGAGCGGTTTGTGCTCCGTTTGCCGGGCAGGGCTTGCGCTTTGGCGCTTTTTTACGGCAAAACAGGTTCGACTATGCCGCTTGGCGGCATTCACATAAAAATTTGAACTATAAAGGAGGAAAAAGATATGGCAGTTCTTTTGACAGGCGGGGCGGGCTACATAGGCTCGCACACGGCGGTGGAGCTTTGTGCGGCGGGCTGTGAGGTCGTCATCGTCGACAACTTTTCCAACAGCAGCCCGACGGCGGTGAAGCGGGTGGAGCGCATAACAGGGAAAAAAATAAAGCTCTGCGAGGTAAACGCCTGTGACAAGCAGGCCATGGCGAGGGTGTTCGCCGAAAACAAAATCGACTCGGTGGTGCATTTTGCCGGACTCAAGGCGGTGGGCGAATCCGTTCGCGTGCCGCTGGCGTACTACCGCAACAACATTGACAGCACCCTGACCCTGCTTGAGCTGATGGACGTTTACGGCGTGAAAAAGCTGATTTTCAGCTCCTCCGCCACGGTTTACGGCAAGCGCGCTTCGCTGCCGTACAGGGAGGATATGGAAACAGGCCCCTGCACGAACCCCTACGGCTGGACGAAGCTTTTCATCGAACAGATTATCACCGATTTCGCCGCAAGCCGCCGGGATTTTTCCGCGGTGCTGCTGAGGTATTTTAACCCGGTGGGCGCTCACGAAAGCGGGCTTATCGGTGAAGACCCAAGGGATATTCCGAACAATCTTATGCCTTATATTGCCAAGGTCGCGGCGGGCAAGCTGCCCTGCCTCAATGTGTTCGGCAACGACTACCCCACGCCGGACGGAACCGGCATTCGGGACTACCTACATGTGGTGGACTTGGCGAAGGGGCATGTCGCCGCCTTGGAATACGCCGAAAAGCACACCGGAACGGAGGTTTTCAACCTCGGCACCGGAGAGGGTTACAGCGTGCTTGATATGCTTCACGCCTTTGAACGCGCCTGCGGCCGGGAGCTGCCCTACAAGGTTGCGCCGCGCCGCCCCGGCGATATTGCGAAGTGCTATGCCGACGCGGAAAAGGCGCGCCGGGTGCTTGGCTGGAGCGCAAAGCTCGGCATTGACGATATGTGCCGCAGCAGCTGGAACTGGCAGAGCAAAAATCCGGACGGTTACGCCAATGCTGAGGAATAAGCGTTTTTTGGCGGTGCTTGTGGCGCTGATTTTGGTGTTTATCTGGGGAAATTCGTTGTTGTCGAAGGAAGTTTCCGGCGCTATAAGCGATTTTATTCAGTATAATATTTTTGGCTTTTCCGGCGGCGGAACGAACGGCACGGTGAACTCCACGCCCATACGAAAGCTGGCGCATTTTATGGAATTTGCAGCCCTCGGAGCGGCGCTGTCGCTGATATTCTACGACAAGGCGAAGCGGTATTCCGCAGCGTTTTTCCTTGCGGCGGCGGCAGCCTGCACCGATGAAACCATACAGATTTTCTCCCACCGGGGGAACAGCATTAAAGACATGCTGTTGGACTGCTGCGGCGCAGCGTTCGGAATTCTTGTGGTGCAGGCAATAGCAAAGCGAAAAAGCGGGAAGTGAAATCGCTTTTGAGCACTGCCGTGCTCAAGGGGTGCTCAAAATTAAAACAGCCGATTTGATTGCGCCCTTGGCGGTGCTCGTTTTCGGTGGGTAGGGAGCGGAGAACGGCAAAGCCGGTGAGAAAAAAGCTCCTTGAGCACGGCGGAGGCTGACTTGAGCACCGAAAGGCTTGCTTTAAGGCGGCTTCGTGCTCAAACGGAGCAAGCCCGTGCTCAAACAGGACAAAAGCCCTTTCGGCGAGTGCCGAAAGGGCTTTGCTATGCGGTTTTTTATGTATTATTGCGCGAGGTATTCTTCAAGGCAAAGACCGGAGTCGTTAATGAGCTTTGCCTGCTCCTTGCCCACGTAGCGAAAATGCCACGGCTCGTAGGCAAAGCCGGTGACGGCTTCCTTGTCCTTGGGATAGCGGAGAATGAAACCGTATTCCTCCGCGTGCTCAAGCAGCCACGCTTCGGCGGCGCTGCCTTCAAATTCGCCGTTCACCGTGAGAATATCCACGCCGAGACCGCTGTTGTGCTCGCTGGTTCCCGGCGCGGCGGCGGTGGCTCCCGCATCGTAGAGCTGCTGCTGGCGGTTATAGGAGCGGTAGGCGGTGGAAATTCGCAGGTCGTAGCCAGCTTCCTTTGCCGCGGAGAGCATGGCGGTGAGGTCGTCGTAAATTCGTTCGTCCACGGTGTGACCCTCCGCGTCAACGGCCTTGGTGTTGACGGTGAAATCCGCGGTGACGGGGTTTTCCTTGTTCACAAGAAGCATATACCACTCGTCCCGGGGAATGGGCTCCGGCTCCGGCTCGGAGGGAGGTTCCGGCTCGCTGCTTTCCGAAGGAAGCTCCGGCACGGAAACGCTGCTTTCCGGCGCAGAGGAAGCCTCGGGCAGGGAGGAGCTTTCCTCGCTCGACTCCGACTCAAAGGCGGCGCTGCTTTCGCCGTCGGAGCCGCCGAAGGGCAGCTTCGGAAGCTCGGCGCTGCCGAAAACAACCCATGCGCCCGCTCCGAGACCGAGTATCAGCACCGCGCAGATTATCGCAACGGCGACATTGCGCTTTGTATGCTTCGGCTGGCGGATTTTTATGGCTTTTGGCTCGTGATCTTCGGGATAAAGCCTTGTATCAGCTGACATTTTCGTAATTCTCCTTTTCATTTTGCCGCCGGCGGCGGCGCGCGGCAAAGCCGCAAAATCATACACTTTAAATTATATAGAATTTCTGCGTTTTGTCAACTGGGCAAAATAGGGCGGTGCGATTTGGAGTAGACGCTGTTACCGGTCGCAGGTACAACTCCTCAGCCGCGCCGAAGGCGCGACAGCTCCCCTGTGTAATGGGAGCCAAGAATGCTTACCAAAGCCGTGGCGTGCGCATTGCCCACTTTTCTTCTGCTTTTCCCTTGCCATTATAATAAAAATAGTGTACAATTACACTCGTATGATAATGCTCTGACGGAGGGAACCACAATGACCGAAGAAGAAATGAAAAACGCGGCAAATAAGGAGGAACAGGCGAAAAAACGCGCGGCGGGGGAGCTTTATAACCCCGGAGTGTTCATTGACGAGATGTTCTGGGCGCGGGACAAATGCCTTGAGCTTGACAATATCCCATACGCAGAGTTCGGGCGCAGGGCGGAGCTTGTGAGGGAGCTTTTCGGCAGCGCGGGCAAAAATCCCTTCGTGGAGCGCGGCTTCAAGTGCGAGCAGGGAAAAAATATACACGTTGGCGACAATTTCTACTGCAATTTCAACTGCACTATATACGATTCGTTCACCGTGACCATAGGCGACAACGTTATGATAGGCCCCAACGTGACTATCTGCACCGCCACCCACCCGGTGGAGAAGGCGCTGCGCCTCGACCCGACGAAATGCGAGTACGCTCTGCCCATTGTCATAGGCGACAATGTTTGGATAGGCGGGGGAGCGTTCATAAATCCGGGCGTCACAATCGGCGAGGGCGCCGTTATAGCCAGCGGAGCGACGGTTATACACGACGTTCCGGCGAACTGCGTTGCGGCGGGAGTTCCGGCAGCGGTTAAAAAGAAAATAAACGGCGATTGAGCTTACAAACGGAAACAGTGTTTCCGTTTGTTTTTTTGAAGTTAAAAGGGAGCAAACCCTATTTTTTACTTGACAAATATTTTTCGACGGCTATTATATTATTATATAAAGCAAAACCCTTGAGGAGGGGCTTTGTTCGTAACAGCAAAAGCAGTGAAAGGACAAAAAATCTATAATGCGTATTGTTATTGTAGGCGCGGGCAAGGTTGGAAGTACCCTTGCCTTTCAACTTGTTAAAGAGGGTCACGACGTGGTGGTAATTGACACCAATGAGGAACGAATCAACGACCTTCAGAACATGGCTGACATTATGACCATTTGCGGCAACGGCGCAAATGAAGAAATTTTGAAGGAAGCGGAGGTTGACCAAAGCGATATTCTTATCGCGGCAACCTCTGCGGATGAGGTGAATATGCTTGCGTGCTTTATTGCGCGGCACATTGGCGCGGCAAAGACTATTGCCCGCGTGCGCAGTCCCGAATACCGCAACCAGCTTGAAATGATGAAGGACGAGCTTGGGCTTTCCATGATAGTTAATCCGGAACGCAGTGCTGCTCACGAAATTTCGAGAATTCTGCGTTTCCCTTCGGCGAATGACGTGGAAATCTTCTGCCGCGGCCAAGTGGAGCTTGTGGAATACAGCATCGACAGCAAAAGCCCGCTGTGTGGCCTTTCTCTGATGGACATTTATAAAAAGTACAAGATTAAAATTCTGGTTTGCGCGGCGCGCCGGGGCAACGAAGTCACTATCCCGAACGGATCGTTTGTATTGGAAGCGGGGGACAAAATAAACATAACCGCTTCGCCGAAGAATATGTATGATTTCTTCAAGGCGATAGGCAGCTTTCGTGCGCCGGTTAAAAGCGTTATGATAATCGGCGGCTCCATGACAGCATATTATCTTGCAAGCCAGCTTATTGACATGGGCATCAAGGTGAAAATCGTGGAGCGTGACCAAAAGCGCTGCGAGGAGCTTGCGGAGCTGCTGCCGAAGGCGGCTATTTCCCATGCGGACGCCACGGAAAAGGACGTTCTGCTTGAAGCGGGAATTATGGAGTTCGACGGCTTTGTTTCTCTGACGGGGCTTGACGAAATGAACATAATCTACGGAATGTACGCCAAAACCAAAAAGGTGGGCAAGGTTATTGCGAAAATACAGCATCTTACCTTCCCGGAGGTCATTGAAAAAAGCGGAATCGAGAGTATTGTTTCGCCGAAGCAGATTACCGCGGAGCGCATAAGCTCCTATGTTCGCGCGGTGCAGAATTCCTTTGCGCAGAACAAGGTGGAATCTCTGCGAACCCTTGTAGGGGGCAGGGTGGAGGCTCTTGAGTTTGTGGTGCGCGACCAAAGCGCCTTTGTGGGAGTGCCACTTAAAGACTTGCAGATTAAGAAAAACACGCTGATTGCAGCCATTGTTCGCCGCGGACATGTGATAATTCCCGGAGGCGGCGATTCCATACAGTTTGGCGATTCGGTAATAGTTATTACTGCGGGAATGATAATCGACGAGCTTGGCGACATAATGAGGTAATCCGATGAACCACAGAATGATACGATATATAATCAGTATGTTTCTTCGGGCGGAGGCTGCCTTTATGGTTTTACCGATTTTTCTCTGCCTTTGCTTCAGGGATTACCACGACATTATGCCTTTTGTTTACAGCATTGGGCTTACGCTTTTGGCGGCGGTGGTGCTTGGAATAAAAAAGCCGAAAAACGATGTTGTTTTTGCACGGGAAAGTTTTATTTCCGTTTCCCTCGGGTGGCTTTTGATTTCGTTTTTCGGTGCTCTGCCGTTTTATATAAGTGGCTCGATTCCTAACATAATCGACTGTTTTTTTGAAACAGTTTCAGGCTTTACCACCACGGGCGCGACGATACTTAACACGGTGGAAACCTTGCCGAAGAGCATACTTTTCTGGAGGGCGTTCACCCACTGGATCGGCGGCATGGGCGTGCTTGTGTTTTTGCTTATGCTTACGCAGATTTCGGAAGGAAACGCCATGTATATCATGCGTGCGGAGGTGCCCGGTCCTTCCGTCGGCAAACTTGCACCGCGCATGCGCTCCAACTCGCTTATACTTTACGGAATTTACACTGCGCTTACCGTTTTGGAAGCGGTGATCCTGACCATTGAGGGACAGTCGGTTTTTGACGCTGTTACCAACGCCATGAGCACCGCAGGTACCGGCGGATTTTCCGTTCGCGACATGGGCATAGCCGCCTACGGCAGCCCGGCCATGGAATGGACGATTGCCGTATTTATGCTGCTTTTCGGCATAAACTTTAACCTCTATTACCTGATTCTGTTCGGAAGAATAAAGCAGGTCTTTGCCAGCGAGGAGCTTAGGGTTTATACCGGAATAATCGCTGCGGCAACGCTTACCGTTGGCATAAATGTTATGAACTATTACGGCAGCTTCGGTGATTCCATTCGCAAGGCGTTTTTCCAGGTAACCTCGGTTATAAGTACAACGGGTTTCTCCAACGTAGAATTTATGAACTGGCCGCAGCTCAGCCGGGCGGTGATTCTGGTGCTGCTGTTTACCGGCGCCTGCGCAGGCTCCACCGCAGGCGGCATAAAGATAAGCAGAATTATCATTATGGCAAAGGTGGTTTACCGTTCCATCCACCAACTTGCGCACCCGCACGAGGTTTCGTGCATCAAGTTCGAAGGCAAGGTGGTTGACCGTGAAACCCGCAGCTTCGTCTGCACCTATATGACCACCTTCTTTGTAATCCTGTTCCTGAGCACCTTTGTGACAATGTTCCAAGGGCACGACTTTGAAACCTCGTTCAGCGCCATGCTCTCCTGCTTCAACAACGTGGGACCGGCTTTGGGACTTGTGGGACACAGCGGAAACTACAACATATTCGGCGGCGGAACGAAGCTGCTTATGTCGCTTATCATGCTGGTAGGCAGGCTCGAAATCTTCCCCATGCTTATACTGTTTATGCCGTCCACATGGGAAAAACATTCCTGATAACATACTGAAAAGAGGAAAGAAAAATGAAAGACAAAGCAAAGGGCTTTTTTGCCGAATTTAAGGAGTTCATTTCCCGGGGAAATGTGCTTGATATGGCGGTCGGCGTTATCATCGCCACCGCCTTCGGAAAAATCACAACCTCCCTTGTGAACGACGTGTTTATGCCGCTTATCGGTTGGCTTATCGGCGAGATTGATCTTTCCACCCTGAACATCACCCTTTCGCCGGAAAAGCTCGCCGAGGACGGCACTGTTGCAAAAGAAGCCGTTGTAATCGGAATCGGTACCTTCGTTTCCGCTGTAATCGACTTTGTGCTTGTGGCGCTTGTGGTATTCATTATGATTAAAGCGTTCAATGCAGCAAAGGATAAGGCAGAAAGTCTTAAAAAGAAAGAGGAAGAAGCAGCTGCCGCAGAAGAACCTGCGCCGGAGCCCTCTGAGGAGGTCAAGCTCCTCAGCGAAATCCGCGATTTGCTGAAGAAAGACTGACGGCATGCGGCGGCTTGAGTATATCATAGAGGAGCGGGATGCCGGACGGCGCGCCTGCGACTTTCTGCGGCGGGAGCAGCATTTTTCCTACGCGCTGATAGTGAAGCTGCGGCACGCACCGGATTCGCTGAAGCTGGATGGGGAATTTATCCGCACTATCGACCGGCTGAAAGCCGGAAGTGTGCTTTCCGTCGAGCTGCCGGAAACGGCGGGGGAGGCTCTGCCGAACGCCGGAATTTTTGTGCCGGTAATATACGAGGACGAGGACATTATAGTGTTCGACAAGCCCGCCGGAGTGCCGGTTCACCCGTCAAAGGGGCATCAGACGGACACCTTGGCGAACCTCTATGCGGCAAAGCACCCGGATTCCCGATTTCGGGTGGTGGGGCGGCTCGATATGGACACCTCCGGCATTGTTTTGGCGGCAAAGAACGCCTACGCGGCGGCGGTTTTAACCGACGGCGAAGCGGAAAAAGGCTACATCGCCATAACCGAGGGTATTCCGAACCCGCCGGAGGGACGTATTGACGCGCCAATCGACGATACTAACCCGGAAGCGCACCGCCGCTTTGTGGCGGAGGGCGGCAGAGCCGCAACCACCGATTACAGGGTGATAAAATCCGGCGGCGGGCTTGCGGCAGCAGAGGTTTTTCCGAAAACCGGGCGCACCCACCAAATACGCGTACACATGGCGTATATCGGCTGTCCGCTTGCCGGGGACGAGCTTTACGGCGGCAGCCGTGACCGCATAAGCCGTCACGCGCTGCACAGGTTTTATATGGCGTTTTGCCACCCGCAAACCGGGGAGCGAATGGAGTTCCGTTCGCCGCTGCCCGCGGATATACAGAAGCTTTTGGACGAAATGAACACGGAAAGGACGAAGAAAAATGAGCAGGGATATTAAAAATTTCAACAACGGAATTGACGTGGATTCTGTCGTGGACAGAATGGCGGCGGGCGACAAGGAAGCGCTGCAGCAGTTCTTTAAGGACGCTAATGAGGCGGAATTTCTTGTTCCGTTCAAGGGCAACCCTAACAATCTGGCGATTTTCAATTCGCCGGAGGGCGACAAAATGCTGCCCGCATTTTCAAGCTATGAGGCGTTTGAAAAATGCCCGCTTGATAAGAAAAATGCAATTATCATGCCGTTTTCACGCCTTGATAAAATCATAACCGACAGCAAAGGCGCAGTGGACGGGTTGGTTATCAACCCGCACGGCAAGTCCCTTGCCTGCAAAAAGCAGGTGGGCGGCGGCGCACCGACCTATCAGCGGAACGAAGGTCCGCAAAGCTTCAAGCTCTCAAAGCCAGTGTCCATTCCGGAAGCAATTCCGGCGGCGCTTTCCGGATTTTTTGCCGGAACGGGCAAGGTCTACAAGGCATATCTGCTTTGGGCGCAGAAGGACGCGGAGGTCGCACCGCACCTGTTCCTGGTAGTGGATTTTGACGGCAAGCCGGACGAACTTTTTCCGAAGATAGGCGAGGTTCTGCGGCCGTATTTCGGTGAAGGCGAGAAGCTTGAGATGGCAAAGGCGGATTTGAAGCTGCTTGAAGCCGCGGAAAAAGTGACGAAGCCGTTTTATAAGAAATAATACGCTGCGGCGGAGCGAGGGAGGAGCGCTATGTCAATTTTATCCGATATTTTGAGCGGGCTCGGCAAACAGAGCTATGAAAGCAGGATTGAGGCGAGAATTTACAATGTGGTGCTCAACAGCCTGATATACTGCAGGCACTCCGGCATGGATGAATATCTCACGGCGCAGGTGATAGCCGAAGATGTGATGAGAGAGATTAAAGACGACATTAAAAAAGAGTAAAAACGGCTTGAGCATCAGGG
>OIWT01002200.1_pt1 | contig 20791 bp, 20 predicted proteins | sample 1587701 | NCBI WGS metagenome assembly OIWT01 (sample SAMEA3888904, study PRJEB22519) | human gut metagenome | biome: human gut; feature: human-associated habitat; material: faeces | place: Denmark | collected 2009
GCATGATCCTGCCGGCCATAGACCTTTCCGTGCAGAATATGTATCTCTATCAGGCACCGGAGCGCAATCGCTCGATGTATTTCGCCATTTATTTCTGCGTGACGCAGATTGTGGGCGTGGCGCTGTCGTTCGCGGCGGGCGGCTGGCTGGTGGATAATGTATTTTTGCCCCTTTCGCAGAACTTGAACCTGATGTTCTGCGGGTTTAAGCTCAATCAATATCATCTGGTATTTCTGCTTTCGGCGGCACTGCGCTTTGCGGTATCGCTGGGGCTGCTGGGGCTGCTGCCCGAAACCGAGGGCGACTGCCGTCCGGCGGAAATGCTCCGCGGCATCCGCGGGGACGTTTCCCGCCGCATCCAACTGACTGTCAATCGAAAATGAGGTGTGCTTGAAAATGGAAAATCGAGTAAGATCGGAAATGGATCCCCGCTGGCAGTGGAAATTGGAAGATATCTACGCCGACAATGAAAAGTGGGAAGAGGACTATGCCAAGGCGGGCCGCCTGATTGCGCGCGTTGCGGAATGCGCAGGCTCCATGGATACGGCGGAGGGTCTTCTGACTACCTGCACCCGTCAGGAGGAAGCAAGTCTCGTTTGCATCCGTCTGTACAGCTATGCGCGGATGCGCCGCGATGAGGACAACGGCAACACCACCTATCAGGCGCTGGCGGATCGCGCACAGTCGCTGCTGGTGAAGCTGATGTCCGCCACTGCGTTCTTCAATCCTGAATTGATCCGCGTCGGTCATGAGAAGGTGGAAAAGTTCTTTGCCGAACTGCCGGAGCTGGAGCGCTATCGCCGCGAGCTGGAAAGCGTGCTGCGCCTGGAAGCGCATACGCTTTCGCCGGAAGAGGAAAAGCTGCTGGCTGAGGCAGGCGAGATGGCCAGCGCGCCCGACACCATCTATTCCATGCTCACCGATGCGGACTTTACCTTCGGTGAGATCGAGGGCGAGGACGGCAAGCCCGTGACCCTGACCAGCGGCCGATTCATCCCGCTGCTGGAGAGCAAGGATCGCCGCGTGCGCCGTGATGCTTACGAAGCCTATTACAAAAAGTATCACGAGTTTTCCAACACCATTGCCGCGACCTACGCCGCTTCGGTCAAGAAGGACGCCTTCTTTGCACGGACGCGCGGTTATTCCGGCGCGCGGGAGATGAGCCTGTTTGAAAACGAGATTCCCGAAAGCGTCTATGACGCGCTGATCGAGGCGGTGCACCGTCACCTGCCCGCCATGCACCGCTATCTGGCGCTGCGCAAGAAGGCGCTGGGTGTGGACAAGCTGCATTTCTATGATATCTATGTCCCGATTGTGCCCGATGTGGACATGGGCGTGGATTATGAAGCCGCCTGCAAGATCGTGGTTGAGAACCTCAAGCCCCTGGGTGAACAGTATGTTGAGGACCTCAAGCACGCCTTTACCGACGGATGGATTGATGTCTACGAAAACCAGGGCAAGACCTCCGGCGCGTACTCCTGGGGCGCCTACGGAATGCACCCGTTTGTGCTGCTCAACTACGAAAAGACGCTGGACAACATCTTTACCCTCGCCCATGAATTGGGGCACTCGATGCACACCTTCTATTCCAATAAGAATCAGACCTTTGTCAACAGCGAATATCCGCTGTTCCTGGCCGAAATCGCTTCGACCACGAACGAGGCGATTCTGCTGGAAGGCCTGAAAAAGACCACCGCCCGCAAGGAAGAGCTGATGGCGCTGTGCAACTATCAGTTGGAGCAGATCCGCGGCACGGTGTACCGCCAGACGCTGTTTGCGGAATTTGAGCGCGAGGTGCACGGCCTGGCGACCCGCGGTGAAGCACTGACGGGCGAAAAGCTGACGCAGGTCTACCGCGAGCTGAACGAGCGCTACTACGCCGGCGCGGAAGTGGACGACGACATTGCCATCGAATGGATGCGCATCCCGCATTTCTACCGCGCGTTCTATGTCTATCAGTATGCGACGGGCTTCTCTGCCGCGGTGGCGTTCTCGCGCCGTGTGCTTTCGGGCGACGAGGAGAAAAAGCAGCAGTATCTGGGCTTCCTGGCTGCGGGCGGCTCTCAGCCCCCGTTGGAGACGCTGCGCAAGGCGGGCGTCGATATGGAAGACCCCGAAACCGTCGAAGAGTGCCTGCGCACCTTTGAAGAGACGCTGGCGCAGCTCGAAAAGCTGATGGAGGAATAAGTCTTATGCAGGGATACGATCAGGAAGCGGCGGTGCGCTATATCACCGGCAAGATTGACCGTTCGGCGCACAAGGGCTTTTCGCCCTCGCAGATTGATTCGCTGCTGCGCAAGGCGGTGGAATACGACCTTCAATATATGAAGGAAAATGGCGTCATCGGCCCGGAGGGCGAAGCGGGAGACAGCTTCTATGACGATGACGAGGCCTTTGAATACATCTCCGATAACCTTTGCAAGGTGTTCGGCGGAAACGATGAAACCGCGATGCGCATCTGCGCGCTGGTGGACGACTACATGGACCTCCAGGAGGAGTACATGGAGCAGTCCGGCCTGGTGGAGTGGGAATGACGAAAACAACCATTCACGTCATGACGCAGCAGCATCCGCGCTGGGAGGCGACGATCCGCTGCGCGGAAACCTGCTCCTGGCGCGCGGGACCGCAGCTGGCTGACAAGATGCGCCGGAAGGATTTCACGGAAAACGAGCGCGTGCTCTGCGCCGAAATCGGCGGTAAAATCGCGGGCTTCTGCACGGTGGCGGAAAAGGACGAGCTGCCGGAAGGGTATGATTTCACGCCGTTTATCGGCTTTGTGTTTGTGGAGGAAGGCTTCCGCGGGCATCGGCTTTCGGAAAAGCTAATCCGCACGGCGCTGAGCTGGGCGGGGCGGAACGGCTGGGAGAAGATCTATCTGATGAGCGGGGAGATCGGCCTGTACGAAAAATACGGCTTTGTGAAGCTGGGCGACTACCGGACAGTCTACGGATCGACCGATCAGCTCTTTGTGCGCGGTACACGGGAAGAATGAGGAAAGCGGAGGCCCCCTTTGAGCGGGTTCTCCGCTTTATCCCCAATGAGGAGGAAATAACGTTTATGCGAGCCATTCGTCCCCTGAAAAAACGGGAGGTGAACCGCGTCTATCTGCGCGTGATGCGCGATTTTCCGCCCATCGAGCGGCCGCCGCTTTACAAGCTGCACCGGCATATTCGCTGCGGCGTTATGCACGGGCACCTTTATGAAGAAGAGGACGCGCAGGCGGGATATGCCTTTGTGCTGCGGTCGGGGAACACGCCGCGCGCCATGCTCTATCTCTATGCCGTAGAGCCGGAGATGCGCGGGCGGGGCGTGGGCAGTGAGTTCCTGCGGGAGCTGCTGGCGAACTATGCCGCGCAGGACGGTTTATATGCCGAGGTGGAAATGGTCGAGCATGCCCGCAGCGAAAAAGATAAGCAAACCCGGCTGAACCGCATTGCGTTTTACGAAAAACTTGGCTTCCGTCGTGTAGAAGGATTGTATTACTCCATCTACGGCGTGGAGATGCACCTGTTCTACAAACCGCTGAGCGCGCCGGAGCACCCGGATGCGGCGCAGGCTGCCCGTGACGCGGAAGCACTGTATCGAGACGTTTTGCGACCCCACGAGATGATTCATCTGAAAGCGTATCCAATATAAAAAGAAAGCGGAAAATCCCGGCAACGGGGCTTTCCGCTTTTTCATACGGGGAAGAGCAGCTCATGCTTGCGTCCGACACGGAGAAAGCCGCATTTCTGATACATTTCCCCGGCTGTATCGCTTGCGTCGGTGATGAGGTAAACGGCTTTTGCGCCGAGATTCTGCCCGCGGGCAATGAGCTGGCGCAGCACCGCCGTGCCGAATCCCTGGCGCTGCCATTCCGGCGCGACGTCGAAATCCTCTAGTTTCAACACATTGCCATACAAAAAGAAATCGCAAGTTCCTATGATACGTCCTGCGTGCCAGCAAAGCATATGCAGAATCTCGCCGCCAAGATAAACCTGCGCCCGTCGGTAAAAGCGACGCCGGATAAAGTCTGCGCCGAAGTCTTTTCCGTTACAACGCAAGTCGAACGCCAGGGCAGCGGGCGCAGTTTCGATGGTCATGGGCGATGCGGCGCAGTCTGGCCGCGCAACGGGAGAATTGCCGCCAAAGACATAGTAATCGTATACGGCGTGCTCTCCGGCGGCTTGCCGCAGCCGGGTCATCATCGCCTCCGTCGGCTCGAATTCCAGCGTCAGGTTTAAAAAAGGCATCTTTTCGGTGCGGCGGATCTCAGCTTCGGTCTGCAACAGCGATAAAAAGTCCTTATCCGAACATGGCTGCGTCAGATAGGTCAGATTGTGGGAATACATATCGCGGAGAGCAGAATCGCGCAGCCGAACATCATGCCCGACGGATTCTGCCGAACAAAAATTGCATAGATACGCGATTTCCAGAGCAGAAAAATCCATCATGGCGGCTTTTCCTTTCTGCCATCATTTTTTCTTAGTCATTATAACAGAGGCACAAGGGGATGTACAGCGAAATAGAGAATGTTAAGGGGATGCGTATTGCTGCTAATCCTGAGCAAAAAAGAGAGAACAAAACAATGAATATCGAATTCAAAAATAAAAAATGTTTCATAATGCGGAAAACTAGCAAAAAACGCATGAAAAAGTATTGAATTTTTTGAAAATAATGTGTAAAATTAGCTTAAAGGTTTGGATATCATCTAAGCCATATAGAAACCTACTAAGGAGGAATCGCAAATGACCACGAAGAAGAGCGTTGCACTCATCATCGTGCTGATGATGGTGCTGTCTGCGCTGGCCGGTTGCTCGTCCACCAAGACGAATACCCCCGGCGAGGCGACCAAGGCTCCCGCGTCTGTGGAGGGGAACGCTGAAACTTCCGCCGATAAGACTCCTGACGGAGAAACGTCCGCCGAGAGAGAGCACGCTACGTTCTCCCTGCTGAACATGTCTGCCGCGACCACTACGGTTGACCCCTGGAAGGATACTCCCGTCGGCAAGTACCTGGCGGAGAAGACCAATGTCGATCTTGAGATCGAGTATCTGGTCGGTTCCGACGTCCGTCAGAAGGCTTCCCTGCTCATCGCCGCCGGTGAATATCCCGACATGATGACCACTTCGGATGCTTCCGGCGACTTCAAGGCGGCTGGCGCTTTCATTCCGCTGAATGATTACATTGCCAATTCGACCAACATGAAGGATTGCTACACCAATTCTCAGATGAAGCTGATGACGCAGGAAGATGGCAACATCTACTGGTTCGGCTCTCACGCTTCTGAGAACGCGGTATATCCCGCTGCCGGTTATTACCTGAACATGGATCTGCTCAAGCAGGCTGATTACCCCGAGGTCAAGTACTTTGACCAGTGGCAGCAGCTGATCATCGACTACGTCGCGGCGAACCCGACCTATAACGGCCAGTCCACCATCGGCGTGTCCGAGCCCACTGAGGCCTGGCGTGCTTCCGCTGTCCAGTACGGCGGCTCCCGTTTCCTGGTAGGCTATCAGAACGACGGTTTGACGATCGTCAACCCTGACACTCTGGAAGCAAAGGTCATCATGGATCAGGATTTCCAGAAAGAGTTCTGCAAGATGCTCAATACCATGTGGAACCTGGGCATCGCGGACCCCGAAATGTTCATGCAGACGGATGAGCAGTATCAGGCCAAGATCGGCTCTGGCCGTATTGCGGGTCTGTACGACCAGCGCTCCATGATCCAGGTTGGTTTGGATGCTCTGGAAGCTGCTGATCCCAGCCGTATGCTGGTTGCCTTCCCCGTGGTGCTCGAGGGCGTGACCACCGAGCGTTACCGCGGTCCCCGTAACTTCACCGGCGGTTCCGGCTTCGGCATTTCTGTTTCCTGCAAGGATCCCGATCGTGCGTTCCAGTTCCTGGATGATCTGGCTTCCGAGGATTGCCAGATTGTGCTGCGCTGGGGTGTCGAAGGCACCGATTACAGCGTTGGCGAGGATGGCAGCCTGGTGAAGACCGACGACCAGTGGAAGCAGTACAACGACATCAACTACAAGCAGTCTTCCGGCATCGAGCAGCTGAGCTGGTTCTATTTCCGTCCCGGTCTGGAGGCGCTGCCCACCAGCGGCACCGTCCTGTCGCCCTCCAATACCGCGGAGTTCGCTTCTCGCGCTTATGAAGACTACGAGAAGGAGTTCCTGACGCATTACAATGCCCAGACCTTCTGCGATTGGTTCAACCCGTCCTACAACGCGATGTACGAGCCCGGCTGGTCCATCCGTCAGCGCATCGACACCATCGACCCCAGAAAGATCGCTGGTGAGACCGCTCTGGAGATCACCCTGGAGTACGTGCCGAAGCTGGCTCAGTGCAAGCCTGAGGAGTTCGACAACGTTTGGAATGAGTTTGCCGGCAAGCTGGCTGACCTGCCCTTGCGTGAGTACGAAGCTCTGGTGACTGAGATGCTTCAGGCCGGTGCAGAGAACTACAAGTAAAAGTAAAGTTTTACTGAAAAAGGTTAAGACCCGTGCGGCGCACGATGCGCCCATGGGTCTTTTTTGATAGAAAAAAGAGAATGTGCCGATGATGCAGGAGATGCATGTAAATTTCCAGCTTTTGCTCTGAATTCAGGTATTCTGAGCGCAGCAATTCAGCGATGAACCGTGCGAATCAAAAGAAATGCGTGTTTCACAATGCAGAAAAATGTAAAAAAGCAGCGAAGAAAGTATTGATTTTTTATGGAAAATTGTTTAAGATAGAATTGTGTTCAGAGCAGGTGCGATGGGCATGTGCTGGACGATTTTTGCAGCACTTTTCAAAATTGCCTCCTGTGTTGGGCGGTGAAGAAGGCTCCGGTCCGAAGCGCTGCCCACCTTTTTTACATAGGCGCGGGGGGAAGATTCCGCTTGCCGAAAGGGCAAAAACAACACGAGACTATAAAAAAGGCCGTGAGAGTCTTTTAGAGAAGGGGGATTTCCCGTGAGCGTACAAAACAGTGCGGTAATCAAGCGTAAAACCAAGGAACTTGGCTTTTGGCAGAAAGTGTGGCGTCAGCGTCAGCTGGTGGTGCTCTCCTTGCCTGTGCTGATGGTGCTCATCTTTTCCTATGTCCCGCTGTGGGGCTGGTCGTTTGCGTTCTTCAACTACAAGCCCACGACGGGGCTGAACGTCTTTGCCAATGATTGGATCGGCTTGCAGAGCTTTCAGGAGCTCTTTACCGACGCATATTTCTGGCGCGGACTGAAAAACTCGCTGGGCATCGGCGTGCTGAAGATTGTCTTCTCCTACGTCTTTTCACTTTTGCTGGCCGTCATGATCAATGAGGTCAAGGTGACCTGGTTCAAACGCACGGTGCAAACGGTTTCTTACCTGCCGCACTTCGTCTCCTGGGTTGTTGCCGCGAACCTCGTGTTCGTCACTTTGTCTCCTGACAGCGGTATCGTCAATGAGATTCTGCTTAAGCTCGGCATTGTGGACAACCCCATTTCCTTCATGGGTAAGCCCAACCTCTTCTGGCTGATCGTGGCGCTGACCGAGGTTTGGAAGAATGCCGGTTATTCCGCCATCGTTTACTTGGCGGCGATGACCTCAATCGACCCCTCGCTTTATGAATCTGCGGATATCGACGGCGCGGGCCGTTTCTCCAAGATCTGGAACATCACGCTGCCCTCGATCATGCCCACCATTAAGATCCTGCTGGTGCTCTCCATCGGCCGTCTGCTCTCTGTCGGTTTTGAGCAGGTCTATGTTTTGAAGTCTGCTTCTACCACCGAGACCGCAACCACCCTTGAGGTTTATATCTATGATTACGCCATGAAGTATGGGCTCTGGTCCAAAGGTTCCGCGATGTCCATCTTCAACTCCATTGTCTCCGTCGTTCTGATCGTTGGCTGCAACATGTTGGTCAAGCGCATGGACGGCGAGGGCATCATGTAACGGATAAGGGAAAGGAGTTGAATGACATGACTGTAAAAACCGCTGCACCCGGAAAGCAGAAGCTCGGCCTTCTGTCCACCAAGGCGGAAAACGCCATCTTCGATACCATCAATGCCATCCTGCTTGTGTTGGTCTGCATCATTACGCTGTATCCCTTCCTCAACACGCTGGCCATTTCGTTTAACGATTCCACTGACGCTGTCTACGGCGGAATCTACCTCTGGCCCCGCGTATTCTCTACCAGGAGCTATGAGACCATCCTGCTCAAGAGTTCCGATGTGCCGCACTCGGCTATGATCTCCGCGCTGCGCGCCGTCATCGGCACCTTGATCAGCATTCCGCTGTCGATGATGCTCGCCTTTGTCATGAGCCGCAAGGATTTCGTGCTGCGCTCTGCCGTGACCAAGATCGTGCTGTTTACGATGTATGTCAGCGGCGGCCTGATCCCGACCTTCCTGACCTACCGCGAATACGGCCTGATGAACAACTTCCTGGTCTATGTGCTGCCCACCGCAATCTCCGCCTTCAACGTTCTGGTCATGCGCTCGTTCATTCAGGGCTTGCCCTATGAATTGATCGAGTCGGCCAAGATCGACGGCGCAAGCGAATACCGCATCCTCTTCGGCATCATCTTCCCGCTGTCGATGCCGGTTATCGCCACCATTGGCCTGTTTGTCTGTGTCAGCCAGTGGAACCAATGGTTCGATACCATGCTCTATTGCTCTTCTAAAAAGAACCTGCTTACCCTGCAGTTCAAGCTGAAGCAGATCCTCGATACCGCAAGCTCCATGACGGGAGACTCGGTCTCCGCCGACGCTGCGGCAAGCTCTGCGTCTGAAGGCTCCGGCCGCGTCACCACCCAGACCATCCGCGCTGCGATGACCGTGATTTCGGTCGTCCCGATCGCGTGCGTCTACCCCTTCCTTCAGAAGTACTTCGTCAAGGGCATGACCCTTGGAGCGGTCAAGGGCTAAAATCCTCTTTACGAAAGCGGCATTTCCGTGTAACCTAAGAGCCGGGGAAGGCGCGTAACGCCCTCCCCGGCTTGAAGTCTATTGAGCAGAAAAATGGAGGAACTATGAACGAAGAAAGGGAAGATCCGATCAAGCTGCAACCGTCTGACGAGCTGAAAAAGCCCGTCCGCCACGGAGATGCGCGTCTTGGCCGGCTGCTGCTGATTGCGCTGGCCGGAATTGTCGTGCTGACGGCGCTGGTTTTCGGCGCGATTTGGCTGACGAAGCAGATTAAAACCTATGTGGAGCTGAATACCGACCATACCATTCACTTGACCGATACGACGGAGGATCAGGTGAAAGCCATCGAGATCAAGGGCAAGACCGCCGTCACCATCACGCGCAGGGGCGATACCTATTCCGTCCGTGAGCTGACGCCTGCCGTTACATCGCAGTCTGCCTGCCAGTCCGCCTTTGCCAATGCGGCGACTTTGCTGGCTGAAGGTATTGCAGCGGAAAACGTCACCGATTTTACCGATTTTGGTCTGGACGATCCGATGGCGACCGTCAATATTACCTATACGGATAAGGAGATGCTGCTGGAAATCGGCGATCTTGCGCCCGCCTCGCAGCATTACTATGTCCGCATTGACGGCGGCGATACCGTCTATTTGATGCGCAAGCTGATCGTCGATATGTATTCTGCGGGTATTTCGGCTTACCGCGATATCTCCGGCTTTGCCGTCACGAGCGAAAACCTTGCGACATTGAGCTTTGAGCAGGGGGGCGAGACGTTCACGCTCCGCCATTATGACAAGATCGGCGGCGCGGTGTTTACGCAGTGGCAGATCGAAAGCCCGGAGCGAGATAACGTGGACAACGTAAAGACCGAGGAGTTGATTGCACAACTTGAGCAGATTCGCCTGAATTCCTTTGTCAAAACCGCGCGAGAATTGGGCGATTATGGTTTGGATAACCCGGAGCGCACGCTGACGCTCGAATATGCTGACGGCACACAGTTCGTCATGGCGCTGGGCGATACGGACAGCGTCGGCAATGTCTATGCGGCCTTTGACGGCAGCAGCGATGTCTATCTCGTCAAGGGCGAGAGTCTGGAATGCCTGGACGGTTTGACCTTCCGAAACCTTGCCAACGAATTTGCCAACATTGTCGCCATCAACAGTGTGGAAAGCCTGACGGTGGAGATGAACGGAAAAACCGCGGTGTTTACGATTGACCGCAGCGGCGACGATCCCGCCTATTTCCGCGATGGTGTGGCAATAGATGCAGAGGCCTTCAAAACGGCGTTCCAGGCCATGAACATCGTGCCCATCAACGGCTTTGCGGACGGAAAGGAAGAGGGCGCGGAGGCCGCGCTGACGCTGACCTATGCCTTTGCGGGCGAAGAAGAGCCCTATGTCGTGCGCTATCTCGACGCCAGCATCAACAACTATACGGTGGAAAAGAACGGCAGCGCTGCCGTGACTGTGTCCAAGGACGATTGTGCCGAAATGATAGCGCTTTGGACCGCCCTTGTCGGAGAATAAGAAAAACAACGCAAAAAAGACCTTCCGCAGGAGAGTTTCCCGCAGAAGGTCCTTTTTATTTCAGTGAAAATCAGAACACAAGGCGCTTGACGATGTAGTCCTCCAGGTCTGCAATGGCGATGCGCTCCTGCTGCATGGTGTCGCGGTCGCGAACGGTGACGCAGCCGTCGGTGGCAGTGTCAAAGTCCACGGTGATGCACAGCGGGGTGCCGATTTCGTCCTGACGGCGGTAGCGCTTGCCGATGGAGCCGGTCTCGTCGTAATCAACGGAGAACTTCTTGCGCAGGCTGTCGTAAAGCTCGGTCGCGGCATCGCCCAGCTTGTTCTTCTGCAAGGGCAGCACGGCAGCCTTGAAGGGCGCCAGCGCCGGGTGCAGATGCAGCACGATGCGGGTGTCGGGATTGCCCTTGGCGTCGGTGAGGGTTTCCTCCTCGTAAGCGTCGGCCAGGAAGGCCAGCGCTGCGCGGTCTGCACCCAGAGAGGGCTCAATGACGTAGGGCAGATAGCGCTCATTGGTCACGGGGTCGATGTATTCCATCGGCTGGCCGGAGTGCTCCTGATGCTGCTTGAGGTCGTAATCGGTGCGGTCCGCCACGCCCCACAGCTCGCCCCAGCCGAACGGGAAGAGGTATTCAAAGTCGGTCGTCGCCTTGGAATAGAAAGCCAGCTCTTCCTTGGCGTGGTCGCGCAGACGCAGGTGATCCTCGGTCATGCCCAGGCTCAGCAGCCAGTCGCGGCAGAAGGCGCGCCAGTATTCAAACCATTCCAGATCTTCGCCGGGCTTGCAGAAGAACTCCAGCTCCATCTGCTCGAACTCGCGGGTGCGGAAGGTGAAGTTGCCGGGAGTGATCTCGTTGCGGAAGGATTTGCCGACCTGTGCGATGCCGAAGGGCACGCGCTTGCGCGTGGTGCGGGCGACATTCTTGAAGTTGACGAAGATGCCCTGTGCGGTTTCGGGACGCAGATAGATCTCGTTCTGGCTGTCCTCGGTCACGCCCTGGAAGGTCTTGAACATCATGTTGAACTTGCGGATGGAGGTGAAGTCACTCTTGCCGCACTGCGGGCAGGCAACGTGGTGCTCCGCGATGTACGCTTCGAGCTTTTCGTCGCTCCAACCGTCTGCATCCACGCCGTCCACCTGCTCGATGAGCTGATCCGCGCGGTAACGGCTCTTACAGGCCTTGCAGTCGATCAGCGGGTCGTTGAAGCTGCCGACGTGGCCGGAAGCCACCCAGACCTCGCGGTTCATCAGGATCGCGCAGTCCACGCCCACGTTGTACTTGCTCTCCTGTACGAACTTCTGCCACCAGGCACGCTTGACGTTGTTTTTGAACTCCACGCCCAGCGGGCCATAGTCCCAGGTGTTTGCCAGGCCGCCATAAATTTCGGAGCCTGCGAAAATGAATCCGCGCCCTTTGCACAGAGCGACCAGTTTGTCCATCGAAGGTGCTGCCATGATTGTTTTTCCTCCTTAAGATATAAAAAAACAGACCCATCGTTCCCAAATGAGATTGGGACGAAAGGTCATTGCTTCCGCGGTTCCACCCAATTTGACGGAGAACCTCTCCGCCCGCCTTGATTTGGCTGTGCGCTCTCCGGGCGCCTTCGTTTTCCCGCGCTGCCGGCTCACACCTGCCGCCGGCTCTCTTTGCTGCGTTCTTCAGGAAAAGTACTCATTCCGGGTCGTTACGCAATCGGTTTTCTATCTTAGAGTAGATCATAGGCAGCATAAAGTCAAGGGGCAAGGCGAGATTTAACAGTGCCCTTGACGGATCTGTTACAATTTGGAAACCGATTCTTGATGCTCTTTATAGACAAAATATGCTATTATGAGTAACGATGAAACAGAAACCGGAGGAGAAAAGACGAAATGGCGGATACGAGATATACCCCGCAGGGGAAAAAGAAAAAGCCGAAAATCGTGTGGCAAAGGTTTATTACCTTCCTGCTTTGCGTGGGCATGGTGATTGCGTTCTGCACCTTCGGCCTCAAATACATGATGACCGGGCGCGTGGTGCAGGCAGAGGCCGCACCGACCGACGCCGCACCGAAGCAGACGGTTTCCGCCACGCCGCTGGAAACGCCCGCGCCTGCAAACGTTGCGACAATTTCTGGCACGGAGACGATCAAGGCGACCCCGGAGGCGACGCCCTTTGCCACGGTTTTGACCGAGGACAGCGAAAACGGCAAGTGGCTCTATGAGGATGAAGCCGTGCGCATCGACATCAACCGTGAGCAGCCGCTGAACATGGTTGTCGCCACGGTCGCCGTTATCACGCCCAAGACCGATGCGCCCGTGATTCGCACGGCCTTTGCCGACGGCGCTTACGGTGCAAACATCCGGGCCCGCACGCGCGATATTGCGGCGTCGGTAAACGCGGTTTTCGCAATCAACGGTGATTATTGCGGCTTCCGCAGCGACGGCATCATCATCCGCGACGGCGTGCTCTATCGCGACCATGCCACGCGCGACGCGCTCTGCCTGTTTGCAGACGGTTCCCTGCGCGTGATGACCGAGAGCAACATGAACGCGCAGGACATGATCGACAATCAGGGTCTGTGCGATACCTGGTCCTTTGGGCCGCTGCTCGTCAGCGGAGGCAATGTTGCCGAAACCTTCCATACCGACGTCAAGGGGAAAAACCCCCGCACGGCGCTCGGCCAGCGCGCCGACGGAAGCTATGTTGCGGTGGTGGTGGACGGCCGCCTCTCCGGTTACAGCGAAGGCATGACCATTCAGGAGCTGGCGCAGTACATGAAGGATCTGGGCTGTGTGGAAGCCTATAACCTCGACGGCGGCATGACCAGCTGCATGTATTTCAACGGCAGTGTGATCTCCACGCCCTGCGGTACCGCCAATAAGGAGCGCTCGCTGAGTGACATCATCTATATCGGCGGGGCGGAAGCCTGAAATGAATGAAGCCGAATTTGAAAGAGAATGGCGCATCCTTCAGTAGTTCGGCTTGAAGGAGAGCTGTTTACGGCAGGAATATGCGCAAAAAATGAGAGGGCTGCACCGTTGTTCCGGGAAAACATTGATGCGGCGACGGCGGAAAAATACGGCGATCTGCCAGGGCCGACCTATGAAGCGCTGCGAAAGATGAAGAGCGGCCGGCAGATCATCGAGTCCGCATCCCGGCCGATTGAGTATCCGGATGACAGGCTGACGCCGAGGGTTCCGTGCGTGGTTTGAAAAGAGCAGGGAAAAAGAGAAAGACGAGAAAAAATGCCCGTTTCCATCCTTTTCGGTGGAAACGGGCATTTCTGCATTGTCAGGGGGTGATGCGGAAGATCAGACCCGCGATCAGACCGCCTGCGCCGCACAGCGCCATGGTTAGGATCGGATTGGTTTTGAACTTGCGCAGGGCGAAGAACGCTCCGGCGAACAGCACAGCGCCGATCCAGTCGATGGCGGAGAGCGCCGGCGCACTATCCCCGAAGAGGACATGCCGCAGGATGTTCAGCCCTGCGGCCGCAATCAGTGCGACCACCACCGGCCGCAGACACGCCAGCACGGTATCCAGCGCTTTTGCGCCCTTGTATTTATAATAGACGTGTGCAAGAATCGTCACCACAATCAGCGAAGGAAGAATGCAGCCCAGCGTTGCGATGAGCGCACCCGGAAAGCCCGCAATGCGGATCCCCACAAACGTTGCGGAATTGACGGCGATCGGGCCGGGGGTCATCTCGGCAATGGTGATCAAGTCGGTAAATTCCCGCATCGTCAGCCATCCGTATTGATCGACCACTTGGCTTTGAATCAGCGGCATTGCAGCATATCCGCCGCCTATACTGAAGAGCCCAACCTGGAAAAAGCTCCAAAGCAAATGCAGCAACGTCATGCCCGCACCTCCTTTAGGCGAATCACCAGCAATTTAACAGCGCCCACCAATGCCGCAGCCAGCAGTATGAACACCACATTGATCTTGAAAAAGAATGTCGCTGCAAAAGCGCAAAGCATCAACGCAATGGAGAGCGCACTATGCTCCTTGACGACCTTGCTGCCCAGGCCGCATACCACGTCGAGGATCACCGCCGCAACGCCCGCCTGCATGCCGCGCAGCGTCAGCGCGACGTATCGGTTGGAGGCGAACGCTGCATAGAAAAACGAGATCATTGACAGGATCAGCATCGGGGGAAGCAGTGTGCCCAGCACGGCTATCGCAATGCCCAGCGCACCGCCGATGCGCCAGCCCACCAGGATCGCCGCGTTGACCGCGATCGAGCCGGGAGAGGACTGTGCAATCGCCGTCAGGTCGAGCATTTCATCCTCGTCAATCCAATGCAGCTCATCGACAAATTTCTTTTTCATAAAGGTGACAATGACAAAACCGCCGCCAAAGGTGAACGCGCTGATGTACAGCGTGCTGAGAAACAGTTGCCACAGCGTCTTTGCTGTAGGGCACAGGCTCTTTTTCATGACTTCCTCCAGAAAAGTGTTTTCATGTTCCTATATCTTATGCCTTGTGCATTTATAATGCAAATGCTATTATTCTATGAAACGCATATCATTTTTATTATGAATGGAGGAGGGCGGCATGACAGTTCGGCACATGAGGATCTTTCTGGCGGTTTACCGCTGCGGAGGCATCACGAGCGCGGCGCAGCAGCTGCACATGACGCAGCCCGCCGTGACCCGCGCCATTCAGGAGTTGGAAAGCTATTACGGCGTGAAGCTCTTTGAACGCATGGGACGGCGGCTGCCGGTGACGGAGGTCGGCAAACGCTTTTACAGCCAGGCGGTGCATATTGTTGATTTGTTTGACAACATGGAGACGAGTTTGCGCAACTGGGATGCACTGGGCGTGCTGCGCGTGGGCGCGACCATCATGCTGGGGAATATGCTGTTGCCGGATTTGATTTTGAGGTTCAAAAAAGATCATCCCGGCATTCGTGTGCAGGTGATGATCGAAAACGGCGAGTCGCTCTGCCGTGCGTTGCTTGACAACGAGCTGGATCTGGCACTGATTGAGGGCGGCGTGGAAGAAGCGGATCTGACGGAAGAAGTATTTGCCCGCGACGAACTGGTGCTGATCCTTGCGCCGGGGCATCCGCTGACCGAAAAAAAAGAGGTGCGGCTGAAGGATCTGATGGAATACGATCTGTTGCTGCGCGAGCGGGGCAGCGCCAGCCGCGCCTATCTGGCGGGCGTATTTGAAGAACAGGGTCTGAAGCCGCAGCCTCTTTGGGAAAGCGCCAGCACCCATGCGCTGGTTGAGGCGGTGAGCAAAGGGCTGGGCATCTCGCTGCTGCCGCGGATGTTGGTGCAGCGAGACATCGACGCGGGACACGTCTGCGCACGAGCGCTGACCGGAACGGCGCTGCGGCGCGAAAACCATCTGGCCTGGCACCGCAGCAAGTTCCTGACTCCGGCGGCAGAGGATTTTCTGAATCTCTGCCGCGAGGTGGAGGTCATCGAACAGCAGCCGTCTTGAGCTTGATGAGGTTGGTATCCTTGGCCATCCAGCTCAGGTTGTAGGTCAGCAACAGCTCTGCGTCCGGCTGTTCCGCCAGCAGTTGGTTGAGCGGACGGTTGTAATAGCGAAGGTCTACCATCGTGATCACGTCATAATGCTGCGACAGAAACGGAACCAGCGCGTGCGCAAAGGAATCCTTGAATAGGATCAGCTCTTTGCCGGTGCCCGCGTTGCTTTCGATGCGCACCAGCGCATGATTGCCGTCCAGGAAAGCGGTGTATTGATCCTTTTTGTTCAATGCGTCCGGCTCGTAGAGGCTGGACGTTTCTTTTTCTCCGTCATAGGTCACTTTGACCGAAACCGGAATTTCATACAGCGACATTTCGTCGGGCTTCGTTCCCCAAAGCGGCGCTTGCGAGAACAGCGAGCCGTAGAACGGATTGGGGCTTTGAGTCTGTTGATACTCCGTCACAGGCGCAAAGCCTGCTGCACGGCAGAAGGCGAGGTAGGCCTCGTAAGCGCCGCGCTGCGTCCAGTGGTGGTCGGTGCGGAAGTACAGATCGTCGTCCCTGTTTGCCAGAAGCGCATCATAGGGATCGGCGAGAATCGTGCTCTTCGGCAGGTTCAGTGCGGTCAGAATCGAGCGCTCATCCGGCTCCTGCGCACCGGCAGGCAGCTGCTCGGGATAGATCGTAAACGCCGAATAGACCGGCAGAAAATAGGCGGTGCGCTGTGTGCCGGACAGAAAATCCTGCAAATAACCGATGTTCTTGTTCAACTGCGCTTCGTCCGGCTGTGCGTCGAATACCTCGAAGAGTCGTCCGTCTCTGCCAATATAGGCATCGTGGAGATCGCGCTTGCCCAGCAGATAATCCAGACTCGCCTTTGTGCGGACGAAGAAGGTGCGGCCGGGGAATTGATCCGCCAGCCAGGATTCCATCTGATCCATCCATTCTCTGCTGCGCACACCGTTCAGTGTCGGTGCGGGGAATTGCTGCAAACTGCGGTTTTCCATATCGGAAAAGGTGCGCTGGGGGAGCAGGCAGACCGCCAGCAGCAAAGCCGCGAGTATGCCCGCGAATAACAGGGATATTGTCTTTTTCATCGGCGCACCTCCTTAAAAGCGGAAATAGAGGAAGGGATTGTAGCCCGCATTGACCACATAGGTCAGCATCAGTGCAAAGCCAAGCAGCATCAAAAGCGCGGTCAATGCACTGCGCAAACGCGGGCGGGATGCGGTCAGGCAGGTGAAGACGGTTTTGCCCAGCGGCGTGGCGGCCAGGGCGCATAGCAACAGCAGTGGCAGATAGTCCAGCAGCAGGCGCAGCGTTCCGCCGGAGATAAAGCTCCCGCCGCCGCCCAGCATGGCCAGGAGATACTGCGCACCGTCCGCCAGCGAGTCGTGCGCGAAAAACACCCAGCCCACGAGCACAAGCAGCCCCGTCAGCACCCGCCCCAGCCAGGCGGGCAGCTTTTCGATGGCGCCGCGGAAGGCGTACTTTTCTAGCACCAGCAGAATGCCGAAATAGCCGCCCCAGGCAAGAAAATTCCAGCTTGCACCGTGCCAAAGCCCCGTGGCCAGCCAGACGATGAGAAGGTTGACAACCTTGCGCACCGGGGAGACGCGGTTGCCGCCCAGCGGGATATAGAGATATTCGCGGAACCAGGTGGACAGCGTGATGTGCCAGCGCCGCCAGAAATCTGTGACCGAGCGGGAAATATACGGATAGTTGAAGTTTTCCGGGAAGGTGAAGCCGAACATCCTGCCAAGACCAATCGCCATGTCCGAATAGCCGGAAAAATCAAAGTAGATCTGGAAGGCATAGGCAAAAGCGCCCAGCCATGCCGTCAGCGCGGACAGGGAAGCTGGCGAAATCGCCGCCGCCTGCTCCCACAGTTGTCCGATGCCGTTGGCCAACAGCACCTTTTTGACCATGCCGCACAGGAAGCGCCCCGTTCCCGAGTAAAAGCCCTCCCAGGTTTCGCGGCGGTGCTCCAGTGCATCGCATACGTCGATGTACCGCACGATCGGCCCCGCGATGAGCTGCGGGAACATTGCCACATAACAGCCGAAGGTGATGATGTTCCGCTGCGCGGGGCAGTTGCGGCGGTAAACATCGATGGAATAGGAAAGGGTCTGAAAGGTGTAAAACGAGATGCCGATGGGCAGTGCGATTCGTGGCACGGGCAGGGAGAGCGAGAACAGTCCGTTGACCGTTTCCACCAACAGTCCGGAATACTTGAAAAAGCCGAGCAGCCCAAAGTTGATGGTCAGCGAGGCGATCAGCGCGGCGCGCCGCAGTCCGGGCCGCGCGTCCCAGCGCTCCATCAGGCGGCCGATGGTATAATCCGTCAGCGTCGAAAACAGCATCAGCACCACATAGACCGGTTCACCCCAGGCGTAAAACACCAGGCTGATGATAAACAAAACGGCGTTGCGCGCCCGGCGCGGCGAGAGAAAATAGATCAGCAGCGCGGCGGGTAAAAAGAGCAGCAAAAAACTCAGGCTGGAAAACACCATGCGCGGAAAACACCTCCGTGGTTGGATTTTCATCTTCATTCATCATACGAGAAAAGGGAGAAAGGAACAAGCCCTTCCTCCCTTCAGCGCGGGTTCTTTTACGCGCCCATCAGTTCGTTGAAGCGATCCACAACCTTCGGGGAATCCTCACAGATCACCAGCATCACCCAGTTGCCGGAGGTGACGATCTGTCCGGCTTTGGCGATTTCATACTGATCTTCCAGATAGCGCTCAAAGCTTTGCTCCATCTGCTCCTTGCGGGTCTGGAAAGCCGTCTTGACCGCGTCCATGTCCGCCGCGTCCTTGACCTTGGCGATATAAAGGGTGTGCGATTTGACATTCATCATCGCATCATTGAGGGAATAATCCTCCAACAGCGAAAGATCCAGGCCGCACATCTCGGCAAAAAGGTCCTGCTCGCTATGGTCCATTGAACTGAACAGGTCGTCAATGTTCATCAGATCGTCGGCAATTTCCTGCGCGGTCATGGTGATTTCCGGCGTGGGCACGGGTGTTGCCTCTGCGGAAGCAGAGACTTCGGGGGAGGCGGAAGCGGCGGGCGCGGAAGAGCAGCCAACCAGAGAAAGCGCCAGCACAGCGGCAAGGGCGATCATCAGCATTTTTGCGTTTTTCATGTTGTTCCTCCAAGATTTTTGTTGCGGTGTGAGCTTTCACACATTTCTTGGACGTAAAAGGCAGGCATAGGTTTCAGACTTTACAAAGAGGTAACGAAAATGCTGGAAAATGGAAGAAGTTTGCGCCGCAATCAGTTTTCTGCTGCGCAGCAGCATGAATACGACCGGCAGCACCATGGTGCACCAGATGCCGCCCATGGGGAGATTCAGTAAAAAGAGCAATAAGCCCGTGCGGCGGTAACGGCGAACCTCTTTCGGAAGCGTTTGACTGCGAAAACAGCGAATCAGATAGAGCCGCAGGCTGCCCGGCGCCAGATCATACAGCGCAATCGCCGGAAATCAGATGGAAGAATAGCAAATGCTTGCCGCAAACCGAAAGACGACATAGAGAAAACTGAGCAAAACGCCTTGACACAGGCACATGGAAGTACAGGAATCTCCCAATGTGCCGGATTCAGAAAAAAGGCCGAAAAAAACCATTCATAAAACCTTCACTTGAAACTTTTGCGGAATCCGTTATAATAAAATCGATCGTCACTTGGAAAGGATGAGAGAAAAGGATGAAGAAAAAGGCAATATTCTGTCTGCTGTTGTGCTTTGTGATGCTGACGCCGGTCGTGGCGCTGGCGGCGGGTGAAAACCAGCAGGCGGCGGAAAATATTCTGCAAAACAGCATGGCCACGACCTTTGCCGTGATCCATACCGGCGATACCAACGGCGTGATGGAAAATAAGGACGGCGCGGTGGGCTTTGCCAAGGTTGCGGGCTTGGCCGACCAGACGGTGGAGGATTATGAAACCCTGCTGCTGGACAGCGGCAACGCGCTGACCGGCGACGGCGGCAAAAACATCAAGGTCATGAATGCGGCAGGGTATACTGCGGCGGCCATCGGCACGCGCGACGCGGCGCTGGGCGTTGACCGTTTGCAGAGCCTCAGCGCCATGGCGGATTTCCCGCTGCTGTGCGCCAACTGGCTGAAGATGGACGGCGATCTGTTCTTTGATCCCTATGCCGTTATCGACGTGGGCAATGTCCGCGTGGGCATCATCGGCCTGATTACGCCCGATATCGCGGAACAGTATCCCGATATCACCGAAGGCTGCAATGTCTACAAGCCCTCCGCAATCGCCAACATCTATTATGATGAAATGCAGGAGGCGGGCTGCAATTACTACATCGCGCTGACGAGCTTCGGCTACGACGGCTCCTACACGCCCCGCGATCTGGGCAAGGACTGCCCCTGGCTGAACCTGATCCTCGACAGCAATACCGGCGAAGCGCTGGAATTGGGTGAACTGGTGGACGGCACCAACGTCATCGTGTTTGATCTGCCGACGGATTTTGCCGCTGTGGGCCGTTTGATCGTCACCACCGGCACAGTCTCCGGCCAGAACACCACTCTGCCGGAAGCGCTGACCATCAACGATCTCAAGAGCGTCAAGGCAAGCAAGACCGTACAGCAAGTGGTCGATACACCGGAGAGCGAGCTGTTCCCCGTGCAGGAAACCGAGAGCACGGAAGAAACCGCTCAGCCCGCGCAGACGAGCGCAGGCATCCATCTTTCCAGCCAGACGATTTTCCTGCTGAGCTTTGCGGCAATCGTGGTCGTTGTGGTGGTCATCATTCTCGTCATGTCCCGCAAAAAGGCAGGCCCCAAGAAAAAGGACTGATGCAAAGAGCATCGTGACAAAAACAGTCGCAGCAAAATTGAAGTGACCCCCAAAAGTTAGACTAATATTTTTAATACAAATTGTTCAAGCAGCCCAAAGGGCTTGCTGTCTGTGAATTGCAGGCAGCAAGCCCTTCAGTTTTGCCTTGA
>OIWT01002216.1_pt1 | contig 20673 bp, 30 predicted proteins | sample 1587701 | NCBI WGS metagenome assembly OIWT01 (sample SAMEA3888904, study PRJEB22519) | human gut metagenome | biome: human gut; feature: human-associated habitat; material: faeces | place: Denmark | collected 2009
CGGCGAGCGAGGCGGCAGAGATGATCGTGCGTGTGGACGAGGTGGTTCAGTGTGCCCCTCGCGAGCGTGTTCCTGATGATGGGAGACATTAAGGGTGGCGTGTTTGTTGGACAGTGCACGTTGTTCCGCATCAGGAGGGTGTTGAATAGGCAGTGTTTGAGCGTTGTTGACTTGATTCACCATTCGTGTTCATTTCCTGTTCAGTATACTCACATATGGAGTAGTTCTATCACCCCCTTCATGTAAACCACAGATACAGCCCTCAACCTCTCAAATCTCCTTCGCTCAACTCGTCTTCAGTTTCATCCCTTCGTATAACTTCCCAACAGTCATGTAGTTAGAAACCCGTTGTTAGGACCGAAGCACATCGGCTGAACAGAAATCGGTGCGATTTCCGTCAACTCATGGTTTGCGATTTCTTTCCAGATATCGACTCATTTTGATCGAGAATCGAATATGAGCGCACCGGAAGGTCCGAAGGTTCACCCTCTTCAGAATGAGTGGGTTATCTACGAGCAGGTTCAATTCCACCAGGAGAAGGACAAGAAGAGCGGCTACACCAACTCCTTTGAGAGCATTTGCAAATTCAAGACAGTGGAGGGCTTCTGGATGAATTGGAACCGTATTCCGACGGTTACGTAGAGGGTTGGTGTAGCGGATGACGGGTGTAGCCAGCTGTTTTACGACGGAGAGACTAGAATCATTAAGCGTGTGGACGAGCGTTTCCCTGACTACAAACCGAAGGACATTAGGGTGGGTTGCTTTCTCGCTGTATGATGGCGGTAGATTGAGGGCCAGAGTCTGTTCAAAGCCGGCATTCAGCCCCTGTGGGAGGACCCCATGAATTGCAAGGGAGGCGAGCTGAGAGCGCAGTTTGATGGTTTTGCTTTTCTGGCTGTCCTTACCGTGTAGTCAGTGTGCACGACAAGTTGGGCAAGTTCTGGGAGACGATCGTCTTCTCCATGATTGGTGAGACGCTGGATGAGAGCGACGAGATCTGCGGTGCCCGTATTCTGGACAAGGTGGGGGAAGGGAGCGATGCTGAGGCGTAGAGCAAGCCGACGAAGAAGACGATCAGCTACCGTCTGGAGATTTGGTTTAAGACATGGAACGATAAAGAGCTGAAGCAGCGCCTGGAGAAGAAGGTGCTGAGCATCTGCAACGATTATAAGTTCGAGAAGGTGCCGATCTCTTTTGAGCAGCACACGGAAAAATGGTAATAATGGTGGTTTCAGCTGTGTTTGTTGTCATGTCGTGATTCTTGCCTCAAGCCCCTTCCTTTCCCTTCGTAAGATGCATTTGAGAGACTGAAGGAATACAGTTGCATTCAAGAAGAACTAGGCTGAGAGGCATTCTCACAGAGAACTCTTTCCTCTCCCTTCATTTTGATAGTGCTGGAGAGGGAATGGAATCAGATTCGGACTCAAATGGATTTGAGGATGAGGTGATCGGAAATGTGTCCAATACGGTTGGTGTTGGTAGCGGCAGTGATGGAATAGAAGATCACATTCAGCGCAAACGATCTCTTGAAATCCAACCTTGCAGAATTGCCAAAGACAAGTACTTTGCGAACTACCGCCGATAATGCTTCGTAGATAATGAAACGGGAATGAAAGCGCAGTTGCAAGAGCTGCTGAATGCAAATCTCAACGAGAATGTGCGGTTTCCGAGGGATTGCTCATTTCTAGCTGAACAAGGTGGTGAAGTTCCTGCTCGAGTATGACGAGGATAAGAATGCGTGGAGCACCTTCGCCAGCTGTCTCCGGAGCATTCCCTTGGAATGGTCCAAGAAGGGATTCCAGATTCTCTTCGATCGCTTCCCCTACTCCGGTCTGTTCGTCAGAATGTACTGCGAGAAGGAAGAGGAGGCGAGGCACTTGGAGGAGGTGAAGGAGGTTTGCTTTCCTTGTCGCTGTCAGCGTAGATCCTCAAGAAGAAGCTTCCCACGTGCGTGAGCATCGATTTGTGGGTGTATTACTGCAACTTCTTCAAGAAGTACTACTTGAGCAGAAAGGTGGGAAGAGAGCTGATTGCAGCGCGTGCAGAAGTGCATCATGGACTCGGTGATGAGCATTAGGTGGAACAGGCATTCAGCTTCGCTGTGGACACGGTGGGCTTCTTCATCGACTCGGACGATCTGTGGACGGCGTATCGTTCCTTCTTGGAGGAGCAGCCCCGCGACGATCGTGACATCAACGCCATGGCGTCCTTCATCAGCCTGAAGCGCAAATTCTATCACCGGGCCGTAGTGGTGCCCTTCCACCGTAATGGCATCAACGGAGAGTGATGTTCAGAGTTGGAGGGAATTTGGAATGAGTACTCCATCTTCGAGGAAAGCGTGATCAGCTCCCGAGACCACAACGCGGATGAGCGGAAGCGCATCGCGGACCGGCAGAAGCAGCTGGTGGACGAGGACCACAAACTGGCGGCGGACGTGTTGGCAAGAGTAAACTCCGTTGAGTAGTAGGTACAAGGAGCGCAGCGAGCTGTGGCAGTACCTGACGCTGGACGACCTGCCGATGCACACGCTCACGAAGGAGGCGCAAAAACAGGTCGATTACTGGAAGAAGGCGATCGAGTGCCAATCACCGAAGTGAAGTGAGGAGTAGATACGACGAAACCAACCCGATGAAACTCCCGGTAGAGCAGCTGTACCACCAGGTGCACATGACCTACCTGCGGTGTCTGTCCTGCTGTTACTACTGCCCCGACGTGTGGCTTGACTTTGCCGCCTTCGAGGCCAAGTTCGACTGGAAGCGTGCCACGGGCGTGGTGGAGGCGGCCCTACGCGCCATCCCGCAGTCGGTGTTCCTGCGGCTGGCGTGCTGCGACCTCTACGAGCAGCACGCGCATCTGGAGGAGGCGGAGGCGATGTACGAGGAGTTGCTGCGCGCCTGTCCCTGCGCGCTGGCGTGGATCCAGTACCAGCGGTTCGTGGGGAGACAGAAGGGCGTGGTGGCGGCGCGCGCGCTGTTTAAGCGGGCCTGCGCGGCGATGCCCGACCCCGAGATCTTCATAGCGGCGGGTGGGTGTGAGAGGTGCGTGTGACGCGCAGCGGACATGGAGTTCAAGGTGAACCGCCTGCCGACGGTGGCGATCAACGTGTACCGCTCGGGCCTGGCGCGCTTTGCGAGCAGCCTGCGGTTCGTGACGAGCTTCGCGGAGTGCCTGGTGCAGGCGCGGCAGGTGGAGGCGGCGCTGGCGCTGCTGACGGAGTCGGTGGCGAAGATGGCGAAGGAGGAGGAGAAGCAGGCGCTGTGGGAGAAGGCGGTGGAGGTGCGCGCGCGGTTCTGTATGACGAAACCCATCGGCGAGGTGCTGGGCGTGGAGGCGGAGCTACGCAAGCAGCTGCCGCGCGAGGAGAACGCGTGCGTGCTGAGCGACCTGACGCGGTACGCGATGTGGGGCGTAGGGGAGAGAGGATGCGATGATGGGTAGTGCTCGTTCGAGTCGGAGGAGGACAAGTCGCTGATGAAGCGGAAGTACCCGTTCGTGAAGAAGGAGGAGGAGCCACCGGCGAAGACCTTCGAGGCGTCGATTAACCTGGTGGCGGCAGACTCGTCGACGACGATGGGAAGGGTGAAGACGGAGCTGCCGCCGTGGCTGAACGAGATCTTCAAGAAGCTGCCGATCGCCAAGACGCGCTATGCCCGAGACAGCTCCGCCGACGAGCTGATGAGGAAGCTGAAGAAGGCGACGATCCCCACGCTGGACCACCTGTACTTGGGAAAGCGATAGTTCTGTTGATTATTTGTGTTCTGTTTGTTTAAATCGGGACCTTTCACTGGAAATCCACCCATATTCGCGAGACATGCGTCAGCCTGTTTTTCATTATTTCTTTGTGAGCGAAATGAAGGCCCTTACTTGCTTTATGCGTTCGCGTCTGCTTCCTCCCGTGACCCTTTAGTGATCGTGGCTCTGATCCAGGCGCAGGCCTGCTACAGACCCGAGTTCGCGGTGCCCGACAACGTGGTGACTCCGCAGCCCAAGGATTTCATCCGCAACGAGGCTCTGCCCAAGACCTACGATCCGTGAGGGTGGAATTGTGTTCTGATGGCTAGCCGTGACATCGATGGCTACAATATGCTGAGCGTGAACAAGAACCAGCATATTCCCCAGTGGTGTGGCTCTTGCTGGGCCTTCTCTGCCACTTCCTCCGTCTCCGATCGTCTGCGTCTGATGACCAAGGGCGCCTGGCCCGAGCACGACCTGTCCACTCAGGTGGCCGTGAACTGCGTGTCGAGCTTGGGTTGCCACGGCGGCCATCCTTCTTCCGTGTTCAGCTACATGAAGGAGACGGGTCTGCCCCTGGAGGGATGCATGCGCTACGAGGCCAAGGACATGGAGTGCACGGACATCAACACCTGCCGCGACTGCCACATGGGCGAGGACTGCTTCGCCGTCAAGAACTACACCAAGGTGTACGTCTCCGAGTACGGCAGCGTTTCCGGCGAGGAGAACATGATGAAGGAGATCTACGCCCGCGGCCCCATCACCTGCGGTATTGCCGACCCCGACACCTTCAAGACCTACAAGGGCGGAATCTACAAGGACACCACCGGCGCCTCGATGGTCTCGCACGCCATCTCGGTCGTGGGCTGGGGCGAGGAGGACGGCGTCAAGTACTGGATCGGCCGCAACTCCTGGGGCAACTACTGGGGCGAGAACGGCTTCTTCCGCATCGTGCGCGGCGAGAACAACCTGCGTATCGAGAGTGACTGTCAGTGGGCGGTGCCCAAGGTGCCTGAGGAGAAGGTGAGCGACGAGTTCCGCCGCCACAACCTGAAGCTGGCCGTGATGAAGGGCTGCGTGGACCTGAGCAAGCGCGAGAACTCGGAGCACGTGGTGTCGCCGCTGCCGTACATGTACATCAAACAGGAGGACATCCCCAAGAAGTGGGACATCCGCAACATCGACGGCCACAACTACGCCACCTGGAACCGCAACCAGCACATTCCCCAGTGGTGCGGCTCCTGCTGGGCCCAGGGCTCCTCCGCCGCCATCTCCGACCGTATCAACCTGATGCGCAAGGGTGCTTGGCCCGCGGTGAACCTCGCCGTGCAGGTGATTCTGAACTGCGGCAAGGCCGGCTCCTGCTACGGTGGTGACGACTCGGGCGTGTACCGCTTCGCGCAGCAGACGGGTATTCCCGATCAGACCTGTCAGCCGTACGAGGCCGTGGACCGCGACTGCACGCCGGAGAACATCTGCCGTGACTGCGACCGCAACGGCTGCCACGCGGTGAAGGAGTACAAGGCGTACAAGATCAGCGAGTACGGCCGCGTGTCGGGCGTGGACAAGATCAAGGCGGAGATCTTCGCGCGCGGACCCATCTCCTGCACGATGCACGTGCGCCAGTCCTTCGTGGACTACACGGGCGGCATCTACCACGAGGACTCTTCTGAGATCCTGGCTGGACACATCGTGGAGATCACCGGTTGGGACGCGGACGAGAACGGCAACGAGTACTGGATTGGCCGCAACTCCTGGGGCGAGTACTGGGGCGAGTACGGCTGGTTCCGCATCGACATGAAGGAGAACAGCGGCATTGGCAGCTCTTGCGGCTGGGGTGTGCCTATCATCGACTTCTTTCGTGTTTGTTCACAAACAGTCCACTTGATCCCCTTCTTCAGCCCGCTCACCGTCCGCTTCGCCGTCTTCAGCATCTACGTCTCACTTCCCTCTCCTCTCACCACCAGCAGGAACCAAGAGGTCGTGCCCGCCTCGCGGATGCGCTCGGGGCTCCACCACGCGTAGTCCTCGACCGTCCCCACAGCCGCCTCGTCCACCGACGCGCGGCACACGGCCAGCTGGTGCACGCGGTGCGAGAACACGTGCTTCGCCACGCCGCAGAACACGGGCTGCGAGCTGCTCAGCGCAGGCACCGCCGCCCCGAACTTCTGCTGCAGGAGCGCCACGGCGTCGTTCGCCACTGTCGCCTCGCGCGCCTCTGCCATAGGAACCAACAGCGGCTCGAGCTGGCCCGTCAGGATTTTGGCGGTTCGCTTGTGCAGGAAGAAGGAGCCCGCGTGCTGCGCGCTCTCCAGCTACGCCTCACACGTCGTGGCAGGCTCCACCAGCAGCACGGCGTACCACTCGGTGGGCACCTCCTTCGCCTTGCTCGCAAGCGGGTAGGTCTCCACCGACGCCACAGTCGCCTGCGTGTCAACCATCGTCTATGAGCGTACGGGATAGTCACAGCAGACGGAGCAACGTGTGTTGGTGATCTCCTCTTCCTGCTTGTGTGTGCTTGTTTCCTTCTGCCTGTTTGCTTCCTTCTCCTTCTGTGTACTCGCTTCTTTATCCTTGCGTGTGTCATCCTTCTCCTTGCGTGCGCCTCTCGCAGTTTGATTGCGTCCTGTCACTGCCAGGCCTTTGCAGAACGCCTACGTCTCAGCCAGGCGCACTACCACCACACGCACGGGACAGCTGGCACAGGAGGGCGAGGTGGGCGTGCAGACCACGGCGCCCAGCTCCATGATGCCCTGCGTGTAGTCGGACGGGTGCGACTTCGCCACCAGCAAGCCCGCAGTCTGCCTATGGACAAAACAGCATCGCAACAGTACCAGCACCACGACAGGAACTCCTTCTGCGTCTTCAGCTGGTACACGGCGCGCAGGCGCGACAGCACGCGCATCACGTTGCCGTCCACGGCGGGCTCCGGCTTGTTGAAGGCGATGGAGAGAATGGCGCCGGCGGTGTACTCGCCGATCCCGGGAACCTTCAGCAACTCCTCCTTGGTGGTAGGAATCTCGCCGTGGCAGTGCTCGACGATGTACTAGACGGAAAGGAGAGCGGGAAGAATCACTTTGGCTCCCTTCAGGAGATATTGCGCGCGGCGGTAGTAGCCGAGTCCGGACCACAGCGAGTTCACGTCGTCCTCGGTGGCTGCGGCGAGAGCCTCGATGGTGGGGAAGCGCTCCATCCATAGGATGTACTTGTCGATGACCGTGTCGACGCGCGTCTGTTGCAGCATGATCTCCGAAACAAACTCCGAATAGCCCGTAATCCCCTCCTTCACAAAGTCGTAGGTTTTCTTCTCCTCGGGCTGCGGATCAACCCGCTTTCTCTTGGCAGCGAAGAAGGACGTGACTGAGGACTGCTTTGAATCTCGCTTTGCCGTCGTCTTCACTTCCGCCGTTTTGGAGTAGGGAGGCTGGTCCCCTCTCCACGGCAGCCGCCTCCGATTCGACCTGTACCACTCCTCGATACGACGGGTGATTTCCTCCAACTCCTGCTCGGTGAAGGTATGGAAACTGTCGTCGTGATCCACGTAGTCCTCGATATCCATTCTGCAGCAAAAGGGCTTTTGCGGGAAACACAATGAGTGCCAACAAACAGAAGTCAACTAGGATTATTGCATTCTCAACTTCGAGGCGTCCGCCTTCTGGATCATCGTCCGCGCCATAATCAAAAGGGGGTTGATGATCGGAATGCCCCTGTACTCCGCCTCCTCGATGGCTAAAGGAATCTCCGTGCATCCTAGAATGATGGCGTCACAATGGTTTGCGACCAAGTCATCCATGACTCTGCAAAGCAAGCCATGAACGTGCTTCCTGTCGTAACGCTGCGACTTGATGCCCCTAACAGTCAGAAAATGTGATAGATGCTACCATTCCGTGTTGAAGATGCACTGGGTCACGATTTCCTGCTGATCATCCGATAAATAGACCATCTGCTTCCCCGCCTCGTTCATCTTGGATTGGAAAGGCTTCACCTTTCTTGTACCGTTGGTCGACATGATGCCGATACGAGCAGCATCCGGGTAATGGGAGCAAATGTAGCGCACTGTTTCTGACACGATACTTACGACAGACACGTTCGGAAAGGACTCCTGAAGGATCCCCTCAAACGCGGAGAAAATGCAGGGGCAATGAAACGTAATGCAGGGAACGCCCAAGATGATGCGCTTGTATAAGGAGGACAGAGGCTTGAGCTGGGGAATGAGAAACTGAAGGACAGACTGCGCCGGATTGGGGTTCGTTCTGTCAAGCACGTATTCCGTGCGATCTCCAATGTTCTTCGGGAATGACAGGGCGAGAACGCTGAGACTATCCTGATCGGTGCCGTTTGTTATGGAATTGCTCATAACGTACTCAAAACACTTCAGCCCCGCCATGGGACCCATCCCACCGACAATCACGATCACACAGTCATCAGCCGGCAAACCGTCGTTCATTGCACAGAATCCTTGTAGCGCAGCTTCACTAATGAAGGAGAGATGGATTGAAACCAGAATCTGGTTTCGTAACCGATTAGTGATGCTTCAAAGCGCTTTCCCGTATTGCTGTGGGAATGGTTATGGGGTAGAGAGTAGGATAGTGAGGGAATAAGGAGAGTTTGCATTCTTCATATGGTGGCGGTTTTACTGGTATTGATTGCGGAATCAAAACAGTCAGCGGAAGATAACATTTTGCCAGGCAAAGCGTGGAGAGAAGAGGTGCACACAAAAACGGGATGGAAACAACGGTGAAACGCCGTCGAACAAAACGAATTCTGTTGTCTTCTGAGTGATACTCTTCATTTTTCACAATTCTTTATCATGCCGCTCCCTGAAACAGTGTACATTTACTACGGTTCCGAAATGGGTACTGGAGAAGGCTTTGCCGAGGATCTCGGCGCCGCCTTGACGAAGAACGGTATCAAAAACACCGTGATGGATATTGACGAATTCGAAGAGGAAGACATCGTCAACCAGGAGGTCTGCATCTTCTTCTTCTCTACCTATGGAAACGGAATGCCGACTCGTTTACCGTTATGTGCCAACTTGAAAGAATAGGTTCGTCGAGAGCCTTCTTCGCCTGGATGAAGAGCAATTGCGGAGACAATACCGCCATGGCGAAGGTGCACTACGCGATGTTCGGACTGGGAGATCACAACTACCCTCGCTACCAGGCCGCTTCGATCGTTTGCTTAGTGCGGATTGTTCACGTGTAGCTGGCGGACCAGCAGTTGCAGAAGATGGGAGCTCATCCTATTATGGAGTTGCGCAAGGGTGATGCTGCCGAAGATATTGATGGCGACTTTGAGGCTTGGCAAGCGGATGTGATCGCTGCGCTGAAGGCGTACTAGGATTGTTTGTTTCAGAAAACAAGCGCACTTCTTGTACTTCGCTCTCCTCTAGCCATTACCCACTCCTCTCACTCCAACCTCCTCTTCTGTTAAGGGCTTGTAAAAGATTTCGGGCCACGCCTTTGTTTTCCTGAACAGGTCTTCAATCGACACTACTTCAGGCCGCTCTCGCTTTGGCCTCGCCTTCTCCTTGTCATCGCTTTTACGCACGGGCTTTCCGTTCCGCATCGACTTGGCACTAACGGATGTCATGCGAACATGGAGCTTGTTGCCAAACCGGAGCGGGAACTGGCGGCCATTCCTACCATTCATAGCGTCTCCAATGCATACAGATCTTTCATGGCTGCTTTGGCGTCCTCCAACGACTTGTAGGTGACATAGCAGAAGGTCTTGATTCCGTTCATGTAAAAATCCTCATCCAAACTGATGGGAGCCACCACCTCGGACACAAGAGACTTCACCTCCTCGATCGTGAACGGCTTGATGAACCCCTCAATGAACAGTGTCGTAGGAACGGACTCTGCACTCTTCTTCTCTTCTTGCGGCTTTAGTTGCGTTCCTATGCGTCACAGAGAAAATGAGATACTCGCCTTCCTCTTCATCGTTTTCATAATCCACTTGCACTTCTTCTTTATTCATGTTGCGATTTGGAAATCTACATTGAGTATTAGAAAAACTCATTCAATAGGAGATAATTGGAGGAATGGATAACGTCATTCACATATCAAAGCAAAGTGAAATAATACCGTACCTTTATTTGAGTTGTTAAAAGAACCCTCTGCCATTCGAGTGTTCCCCTTTCCTTCGCATCTGTTGTTTATGGAATGAGGATTTCTCAGAAGGCATTTAACGAGATTGTGAGTGAAAACATCGAGGATTTCGAGTATCCTGTAGAAGAGGCCATTCAGGAGGCTATCAAGGAGGCAAAACTACAGGATTTGGAATACGTGAGTTTACTCACGCGTAGGATATGATGTGAGTGGCATTCTGCAGACAGTGAATGCAGTGATGCTCGATGATGACGCTGTTGAATTGTTTATCACCAGAGTGAAAGAAGCCGACTCTCTGTTGGAGGCTGCGGATGTTGTCAACCAAGCGTCTCCCATCCCTGATTATGAAATGCTAAAGCCGTAGAGCATTGGAAGAAGTAATAGTGATGCATAGAACTGTCGTTAGCGTGCTATTGGACAAGATCAGCGAGCAATCCACAGTGGAAGAGCAGTCTGCGTTGATTCGTATTCTAATCAGCTTAGTTAGCGGTGGGTCTATTCGCTAAGAGTGAAAAACAGATGATTCCATCGAGTGCATCAACTCTGATAAGTTGTTGTCTCTTCTCCTCAATGGAGTGCAGTCAACCGATTCTCCACTTCGTTTGAGTGCTCTGAAGTGCCTCCACACATTCCTTCCGCAATGCGAAGCCCTCTCCAATTCCCTTTGCGACCGCGGCCTGATCCGCTGCCTCGTTCGCCTCCTGAACAGCGACTCGGAGGAGGAGCTGCTGTGGGTGCTGAAGTGCTTTGTCGATCTTGACAGGAGTGGTGGTTTCTCTTCCTTCTGATTCACAGACGCTTCCGACGAACGAGTCCATCTCCAACGAATCCGAGCGATCACCGAAAACGAGGGTATTTTCGACACGTGTATGGGCCTATATTCCGTATTCTCTCCTTCCTCTCTTCATCGCAGCAATTTGCCTCCAGTCGCGCCGCTCAACTCCATCTCAATCGCTTTGTGACGGTTGTGGCCAAGTCGAATTCCGTCTGTGAAACGCTCGAATCCCTTCACATTCTTGACGCGCTGCAGAGACAGTTTACTCTGCTCATGGTGGAACATTCCGAGGAGGAGGCGAGTCTGTTGGTGTCTCTCTTTCAGTTGGCGGGAACTCTCGGCTTTGCCGACAAGCTGAAACTGCCGCTGTTTGAAATGATGAAGAGTGTGTTGCCTTCCCTTCTGCCGCGATACCGCGAGAATCCCGCGGTGATGGCGAGCGTGTGTGCAGTGGTGTGGCATCAAACGTAGCTGTGCAACTGTCTGACAACCGTGTGTCTTCGGCGGAAGGAAATCTACCCGGTGCTTGTGGAGGCCTTTCAGATGCATCGCGTGTGTCTGGAGTGTCTGCAGCGCTTTCCGGACAGTATAACTTTGCACCGCGCGTGCTACGGACTGCTGCGATGCCTTGTGCAGAACTGCCACGAGTGCGAGGCGTATCTGGTGAAGAACGGTCTGCTGGAGGTGCTGGAGGTGGACAAGAAGAAAGGGTTGGGGCAGATGGTCCAGCAGATGCGAATTGCTATGAAGAGCGTGGATTTGAACGCATGAGGTGTTTGGCTAACAAACAACACTATGGCAATTGCTCGATCATACTCTCCACACACTCGCATACCTCCATCGCGTCTCGCACCACCCTCACGATGTCCGCCTCCTCTTCCTCCCCTCCGTATCTCACGCGCACCACCTGATCACTCAAATCCACCTGCAGAAACTCCTTCAGACCCATGCCCGCGTACCCCAAGTACCGGTTGCCGATCTTCGTCACACGACTCATGGACGCGTCCAGCAGGCACAAGAAGGAAGACGACACGATGTGCGCCATGCTGATCTCCTGGTAATCGAACAAAGGCGAAATGGCGTCAGTGAACGGTCGGTTCAACTCGTCAGGGTAGCGAACACACAGCAAGTCGCACTTCGCCGTGCACCGCGTCACATTCTCGATAAACTCTCGGATCACGTGAAGTGACGCCACGGCCCAGAACACATCATAATGCAGACAGAGCGGCTGTGTGTACACTGCGTCATACACCACTGCCAACGGCTCGTCGTGCAGGAACAAAGGCGTGATGCGTGACTCGGGTAGCGGCGCGCCGGGCACATACGGCTCTGGCGATCGAATGGTTGGATACGCGGCCTTCAGCAGAGCGAAGAACTCGAGCGGGTTGGGCGTTTTGCCGTGCTGCGCGACGACGGCGATGTGAAGGCGATTGTATTGGCGCATATTCTGCAGTGCAACGGGCCGCAGCTGCGTGATGTTGAGTGACTAAGAGTGAAACGGCTGGGCGGGAGTTACGCTGTCCATTGTGTTCCAGTTGACGTTGGATTGGTTGAGATCGAGCTGTCTGACGAAGACGGTGGACTTGGAGGTGTATTGGAAGCAAATCTCCTTCTTCACCCGCTCCTGCCACAAGCCCCGCGACTCGATCACGAAGCTCACGTTGTGGTCTCGCGACACGCTCAGCTTGTGCTTCTCCTGCCGCCGCAGGGTCATCGTGACGCTCTCCAGCGACGAAGAAGACGGAATCGTCTACTGTCAACTCCACTCCTCTCTCTCACTCCCTCGAACTGGTAGTTGAACGCGAGACGCAAGCGAATGAAGTCGATGAGAAGCTGGTTGTGCGGGCGGACGTTCACGAGCGAGTAAGTGTATTTGTTCTCGTCGCCAACGCTCTTGATGTGGATCTGGCCCGGCAGAAGAAGCGGCAGAATCGCCGGGCGAATCAACGAGCGTGTGAAGTGCGACACGTACTAAGAATGACGCGAGATGACAGAAATCGACCCGATTATCGTAGTTCTTCCCCTGCCAGAAGATAATGTCGTCGTTGTACTGAACACTGTTCCTTACCAACCCACACCCAACACCACTTTGACAGACTGAAACTGGGTTCCTCGTATCTGCCACTCTCATGGTTGTTCGCTCCTACCAGCAACGAGAAATCAGGCGAAGACAGCAAATTGGGAACGTGCTGCGTCTCTCCCACGGTTTGCCAGGTTCCCTCCTTGTACGACTCCGAGTTGGCTTCGCTACCATTGATGTCCCCACCTCCCCCAACAATTCCGATCCCTCGGAGTCGCGCGCGTAGCGGTCCGTCGACCCGTAGTTGCTGTCCAGGCTCGCGTACTCCAGCAGCCCGCGCGTGCTGCCCAGATGCCTCAGAGACGCAGGGTCTGGCGAGGACTCGCTCTTCAGCTCGTCACCACAACCTTCGGGCGACAGAGAACGGCTGGCTGAGAAGTCCACCTCGTCCGCGGAAAGGATCTCCTGCAGGTTGCCTGACTCGGGCTGGAGCGTGCTGCGTATGGCGTACGGGAGTTGGGGCATGACTGAAATTGAGGGGATTTCGCAATGGGACTTGGCGGGAGATCTTGGAACACCTGCTTCAGGAGAGAGCACTGGGAGTACAAGCCCCGCAAATGCTCCTGGAGACGGGGCGTGTTGCCCTTGAAGTCCTTCAGGTCGATCGATTGGATGAAATCTACGATGACAGAAAACGAACCGATTTCACCATTCTTTTCGATAGAGTAGAAGATGGCCGGCATAAAGCCCGAGACGACGGACTGGGTGGAGAAGGCGCCGTTGGGGGTGTAAAATCTGGAGAAAAAACGGCATGTTGCACAAACTTGAATAACGGCGCTTTGAAGGGCGAGATGGGAGCCACAGACACGAGATCCACGCCCACGGCGGCCTCGTGAAGATTGTCTTGTGTGAACTACGCATTCAAATAATGGGGGGATCCCACGTTGTAGTACTCTTCGGTGGTTCGGTAGATGGGCACGGAAGGAGTGATGACGATGATGTGCGAGCCATTCACCGAGAAGCGTGAGGTCTGCTTGTTGAACTTCACGTCCTTCAGAATGGTGTTGAGAACGGTGAGCGGTGAGGAGAACTCCGACCGCGAGATGACGACTAGAATGGAAGGAAAAGAGAGTGGGAACAGACATCGTTGGGCGTGATGGCAACGCCTGGACAATCGAATGGAATGGAGCTAGAATTGACAGCCGAACAAACACAAACAAATCGGGGCGGATCGAGCCGACGAAGCGCTTGATCGCCGTCCGGACCCCATCGAAGCCATCCTGACGGTCCTTGCACAACACCTTGATGAACGGAACGCGCTGCGGAAATACTCTGCCTTGATGAATCATATCCAAATCCGTGTAGAGAAGAATCGTCACGATGTGATGCGTGTTCCCATGCTTCCACAGGTCGAGGATCTTCTTAAAGCAGAAGTCCGTCACGATCTCGCTGCGAAGGTACCCGCTCGCGTCGACCGCCAGAATCTCGCGTGTGATGTGCACCACCACGTACATGCGACAGTTCGTGCGGTAGAAAAGAACGTCAGTAGAAGGCGTGATCAGACCGCCGCTCACGGACAGTCCGTTGTGGGTGAGATTGGAAATCTCGATCTCGCACTCTTCGATCATGAGACGCTGTTTCACGTAGACGAACTGGCTCTGGAGACTCTCCAGAAGCGACCACATCTCCTGGCGCGGAAGGCATCCGTCGACAATGGTAACCTCCACGAGCTTGAGCTCCGTCGAGTCGCGCGAGCAGGAGCCCACCTGAACGATCTGCTGCGGGGATAAATTCAAGTAGTGGCCGAGCTTCTCCTGAATGCTGATCGCGACAGTGCTCTTGGTTGTGGGCGGCTCCGTTACTTCCAGATAGATTCGGGGCTTTTCGGATTTGTCGGTCAGCAGGTAAATAACGTCTCCCTTTTCGACCCCGGGAAAGAAGGACGAGTTGAGCACCAGAGAAGAATTCGAAAAGGTAGCCGAGTGGAAGTAGATGCGCGTTTCGCCGTAGTCCTTTGTCACTGGGAAGTGGCGGAGATTGGTGTTCGTTTCTACTCCTAACACGTCCATGCCGCAACAACTTGATGTAGAGACGGACTGGTAGAGCGAGGAGGACCAAATCACATCGGTATTCTACAGGCTCACGCAAACACGAGAGTACAAACCTGATCCGTTTGTGGATCCACTGGCATTTGCGATTCGCTTCGTTCGATAGCATGAGGGTGCGGCGTGCCGGAAGTTGGCAGGGGCTCGCTTGCCGTCGCTTGGACTTGCTCCTGCTGCCTCTTCCTATTGGGTCAAACCCAGTGGCGTGAGCGTCCAACTTGTTCCTCATCCTTCGCTGATTCAGCAACTGCAGTGGAGTCGGCATCTTCTATATAAACGCCTGAAAGTAGTCAAGAGGAAAATGGAGGTGAGGGAGAAAAGAAACGATAAGATGGGAGCATGCAACAAACAGAGCAGTCATCGCTGCATTGAAAATTGAATGTATAGTTCACATAGTCGCCGCTCTCCTCCACTCTCAAGCTGCAGTGGTTCATCAGCGAATTCCCCGACGAAGAGGAGATCTCCCACTCCTCGTCCGCATTCTCATCCCACGCGCCCTCCGCCTCCGCCTCGCCCACCGGCGACACATCCCCCTCCCGCTCCGTCTCGGGCCGCACAGCAAACCCCAACTGCTCATTGTTCATCTCCTTCAGGCTGAAAATGTTGCTGTAGTCAAAGCCCGCGAACGCGTCGTCGCCCTCGCTCTCGCCCTCGCTCTCGTTCCCGTCCGCCGAGCACCCGCCCAGGCTGGGGTTGAACCCCGCGCTGCGCGTGATCGACGCCTTCATCGACGCGGGCAAGTCCTTGTCGTCGCGGGCGGCGTCCACGAAGTAGGAGGTGTCCAGACTGTCCGTCACCTCCGGCACGAACGGCGCCTCGTTCATCTACGCGTCATTCTTCCCGCGCGATTCTACCGCGTTTTGCAGGTCGCTCCATACGATGCCGCGGAAAAAGGGGTGCCCCATAACCTCGCTAGAACCGCGGCTCCCGAGTCGTTTGTGCGGGTCCAGTTCCAACAAGCGGTTGATGAAATCGTACGCGTCATACGACATTTCCGCGGGGATCTACAGCTAACCGCGCACCGCCTGCCGCACCTTGGGCCACTTCATTTCCTTCTTCACGATGTGGTCGAAGATGAGCTCGGGTGTCTGGTCATTGAAGGGCGGGAAGCCCACGATCAGCTCGTAGACGATCACGCCCACGCTCCACCAGTCGTTGGCCGGCCCGCTGTAGGTGCCCAGCAGCAGCTCGGGCGCCATGTAGTCGGGCGTACCCACGCGGGAGAGCTTGTCCTTGCGACGGTGCAGCTTGCGCTGGGCGCGTCGCTTCTTGATCTGGTGCCGCGACAGCACCGGAATGCTCTCCACTAACTCCTTGCTGATTTCGTTTGTGACTTCACTTGTAGTTTCATTGACTCCAGCAATTCCACTGAATTCAGTTATTCCAGACACTCCATTGATTTCAGAGACTCCACTGATCTTTCCGCAGGACGCGTCGCAGGAGTCGGGGCGGGCGAGGCTGCTGGGCGCGGTCCGGCGGTCCTGGAAGCAAGCCAGCGAGGAGACGCTGCCCGCTGAGTAGCTGCCCGACAGCGAGAGCTCCTGCCCCGAGGGAATGGTGAGTGAAGACAGCGAGGGCTCCTGCCCTGAAAGGATGGTAAGCGATGACAGGGAGTTCACCTGGCTGGTGGACGTGGGCGTGCGCGAGCTGCAAACGGACGAGTACGTGAAGCTGCTGAGACTGTCCGACCGCAGCGACGACGTGTCGTGTGAGCTGCCGTCGTGCGCCGAGGCGGCGGGCGACCGCTGCGAGGACAGCTCGCTGTCGTTGGAGTCCATCAGGAAGTCCACCGTCTTGTCCACCGCCGCCTCTTCCGCCTCTGCCTTGCTGCGTCGCGCGCCGCAGACAGCGCAGGTGTTGCCAGCATTGCCAGCGTCGGTGCCGCAGACAGCGCAGCTGAGGTTGTCACAGGCACTGCAAGCACTGCCGTGTGTGCTGTGACAGTCATTGGCATCGTCGCTGGGCCCACCGCTGTGGTTACCACGGTGATTGTCAATGTGACCGTAGCTGTGATTGCCGCTGTGACCATCACTGTGACCGCTACGGCACTCGCCACGGAAGTACTCGTGCCCTCCGCTGTGGCCCTCGCTGCGGGCACTACCGCGCGGCGAGCTCTTGTCGCTGGAGTGGGCACGGAGCGAGTGAGGCGTCGACGCCTGCGGCGAGGCGGAACTGCGCGATAACACGGGCAGGTGCTCGCGCTTCTGCGCCGTGCGTTCCGCAACACCAATCTGACTGAGTCCGAAATCGATGAGTTTGATGAAGCCCTCCTTGGAGATGAGAATGTTGTCCGGCTTCAAGTCCCTGTGGATCACGTGCAGGTCGTCGTGCAGGTAGCTCAGCGCCAGCACCAGTTCCGCCGCATACACGCGCGCCACGTCCTCCGTCAGACTGCCCACGTTCTGTAACATGGAGTAGATGTCGCCGCCATTGATGAACTCCATCACCAGGTACAGGTGGTTCTTGCTCTGGAAGGAGTAGAACAGCTTCACCACGAACGGGTTGTCCGCGTGGGACATGATGCGACGCTCCGCCTGGATGTGGTGATTCTGGTTCTTGCGCAGCAGCTCGCGTTTGTTCATCACCTTGATCGCGTAAATGTCGCCCGTGTTCTTCTTGCGCGCCAAGTACACGCGACCGTAGGCGCCCTTGCGGATTGGTTTCACCAGCTCGAAGTCCTGAATTGACACGGATTTGGCGGGAGCCGCGCGAAGACGGCGAAATGGCTGCGAGTCGAAACTCTGGAAGAGACGGAGGCGATCGCGAAAGAGCTGCGCGTGAAGCAAGAGAAGAGAGCAAACATCAACGCCTTGTTGGCATAACTCGTTCACCTCCACAATAGGATCGTGGAGATGCTCCTCACACATCCAAATCGTGTCGTGGAGAAGGCGTTGGTGTTCCGCTCCGCCCCACTGCGAGTCGGTGAAGTGCCGGGCTTTCTCCATGCTGGTAAGGATGGTTTGGATGAAGTCTAGAGAGCGTGAGTGTCCTGCACGTATCTGACGGGCGCGCGGCGTGTGCGCGGCCGCCTTTGAATGCAGCGTCGCTGTCTGAGAATGTACCTGAGAACAACCACTGATGGCTGCCCACTCATCCTTCTCAATGTCCGTCGCTGTTGTGAATCACAGTCATTCACTCATCACAGTCATCACATCACTCATCACTCATCACATCACTCATCACAGTCATCACATCACATCACATCACTCATCAATTCACTCATCACTCATCACTCATCACATCACATCACTCATCACATCACATCATCACATCACTCATCACTCATCACATCACTCATCACATCACTCATCACTCATCACTCATCACATCACTCATCACATCACTTATCACTCATCACTCATCACATCACAACACTCATCACTCATCACTCATCACACGCACAAACAAGCACACGCTCACCCCTCCCAGATCACGCTAGTCATCAACAGAGAGCCGCCATCCACTCGCTCGGGCGTGGCGGACGTCGAGACCTACATCCACCGCAGCGGCCGCACGGGCCGCGCCGGCAAGAAGGGCGTCTGCGTCACCCTCTCGACGGGCCTGCAGCAGGAGGCGGTGCTGCAGACCATCGAGAAGGCGGTGGGCAACGCCTTCACGCGCATCGGCGCGCCGCAGCCCTCCGACCTGCTGAAGGCGAAGGCGGAGAACCTGCTGGAGCAGTTCGACAACATCGATCCGCAGATGGTGGAGAAGATGCTGCCGCTGGCGGAGGAGGTGTACCAGAAGCAGGCGGACACCAAACAGGCCATCGCGCGGTGCCTATGCCTGGCGGTGGGTGCCATTGGCAAGATGCAGTCCCGTTCGATCCTCACCTCACAGGACGGTGCGCTCACACGAGGGTGGTGACGGCTAGGCTACAAGACGTTCGAGTACCACTCCTTCAACCAGTTCCGCTCGCCCTCGTACGTGTGGGGCGCGCTGCGCCGCTACTTCCCCGAGGAGGTGGTGGGCAACATCAAGGGCATCACGATGACGAAGGACGAGCAAGGAGCCGTGTTCGACGTGGCGGACCAGGATGTGAAGGTGTTCGAGGACTTCATCGAGGTGGGCGTGGGCGTGGGACGTGAGGCGTAGCAGCATGGCGAGAGAAGTCAGTTCTCGGTGTGCACGTCACTGCCGGAGCTGAAGGACCGTGACCTGTGCGAGCGTGGGTGGGGTGTGAGGCATAGGTCGCAGATGCGCGGCAAGGGCGGATTCAACGGCGGACGCAATGGGCAGAACGGGCAGAATCGCCGCGGCGGGTTTAGCGGCGGAAGAGGGGGCAGGGGGGGGTTTAGTGGCAGCAGAGGCGGCAGAGGCGGATTCAACGGCGGTAATCGCAACTTCCACAACGATGGAGGGTTCAGAAAGTACTAAGTGTCCTTTATTTCGTTTGGCGTGTTTGTGGGAAGAAACAGGCACTAAAGTAACTTCTTTGTCGCCGCAAGTCTTGCCAGCTCCTCCAGCCGCTTCAGATTCGCCTTCATGAACTCCACCAAGTCACCTTCCTCGAAGAAGTACGGCACATAGATGTGGAACCGACGATCCTCCCCCACAGAGCTGATCGCCTCATACTCGCCCTTGTGTAAGTGAACCACCACATGCTTCCACAGCGGGTTCTCCAAGTGGTATTCCACCGACGACACGAATAACGAACTCTGCTCCTCACCAGCCCGCACCACGCCTACCGTCAGCCGTTTCATTCCGAAAACAGTCTCGTTTTCCGTCAGTCCGTCACACACAATCTGATAGTCACACAGCCCACTCTTTTCCACCTGATTGTTTTGGACCATCCAGTCCACACGCTCCTTGTACTTCATCAGCAGGTAGGTGTTTCGCTCCTTCTCGTCGGTTGTGATGCTTCCCTCAGGTCGCTTGCGCACTCTGCGATTCAATCAATTCCCATTCCATCACTCTTCTTCAATCTCTTTCTGCAGCTGTTCCACCGCGCGGCGGTTCGCCTACACTTCACAACAGTCCTTCTTCTCTCACATGAAGAAGAGACTCGATTCGGCCATCCCAGATGGCTGCTGTCTTTGCGCCCTCCAGCTTGTTCATTTCCTTGTCGCTGATAATCTAGAACTAAAGGAGGATGCGAAGTTGTACTCCACTCTTGTTGAAGAGTTGGATGAGTTGATGACTCACGAACTGTGTCCACTTCTTGCGCATAATCGGACCCACCACCGATCCACTACGAATGACTATTCATCCAGGCCCTAACGATCGCAGATACTGGGGAATGAAGATGTCGTACTTCACAACACTGGCCTTTTTCGTGTCATTCGGATCCTCCTTCGATTTTGTGACGAACCGCATTTTGTATAAGTTGTGTTCCAGTATCATGAAGGATTACGCGATATACCGAACCAAAGGATATGAGGAGTAACGACTTTTCCCGAATTGCTGTCGCAGTATGGCTTTACGTCTTCAAGAAAGCTATTTAACACCTAGGAGTGACAAAACGGGAATGCAGCCACTTGAATCGAATTCTTATTTGCCGTTTTCACGCTCTCAGGGAATGCTCCCATCACATCGGGATGGACAAGCAAATAGAAACGCTTCAGATCACTCTGCAGCTCGTTCCCCAAGAACGCATTCGCAAAACCTCTAGCAAACAGCGAGCATGCGGCATGCCGTTGAATTCCCGCCAAGCGCAACATGGAAAGGAAAGAATGACTATGGAAGCGGGTTTTGTAGGCGAATTCCTCTCCATTACAAATGACTTGCGTGATATGTCGTGTTTTGCGTGGTTTTCCTGAGTGTGTAGGAAATCCTTCGAACTCGTCTACGGACTTCCGGAACACTTTCTATTCGCTGAGGGACATCTAGGAATCAACCATGCCATTCTAAAAGGACTGTAGTTTTGCTTTTCCTGAATGACTCGCGTAGATACCAGGAGGCGATACATTTGTGCTCTCCATACTTGAAAAT
>OIWT01002217.1_pt1 | contig 20666 bp, 36 predicted proteins | sample 1587701 | NCBI WGS metagenome assembly OIWT01 (sample SAMEA3888904, study PRJEB22519) | human gut metagenome | biome: human gut; feature: human-associated habitat; material: faeces | place: Denmark | collected 2009
TGATATTCATAACGGCGATCCGCTCTTCTTCTAGCGCTCAATCCCGAACAGCACATCGTACCCGACATGGGAGGATTGATTGGAACGGGCCTGTGGATCTTTGCGACATTGCGCGAATCAGCACTCCTCAACACTTCCATGAGCCTGCTCTTCAACTCTCCACTCTCTCCTTTACCACAAGGCATCTTCGTACTGTCCGTAGTCATCTAGTACAGCAATCGCACATGTGAGCTCTTCTGTGAAGGATTGCATTTGGAGTGCATTTCTAGTATCGGACAATGCTTGTTTGTTGTCTGAGTGAATCGAGCAAGTCACATTTCCATTCGCCAACATGTCGCAGTGCATGGAGAGCATTGGTTCCTTGTCCACCCAGGACATGCTGAAGATGAAGAAGATGTTTTGGGACAAAACGACGCTAACAGAGTCATTTGAGAAGTGGTTCACCAAGGTGTCTCCCGCATTCTTGTATCCTTCAGTCCATTCCGTCTTATGCCCGTAGGCGCTATCGGGAACAGATCCGTGTGTTGAGTGTGTTCAGCTGTGACTATCGTGTCGATATTCACATTATCCAGCTAATCAAGAAGGCAATGTCTCGTTTTAGGTATTGTTGGAGGAGGAGAGTGTGAGGTTTAGGTATGTAGTTGTAGAGCCCTATGACGCAAAACTGTTTGATGCAAGGGATTCGAAATGCGGTAACTAGTAGAGAGAGTTTGCGTCTGAACGCCAGTCTTCCCTCCACAGTATTGAGGTGTCTCCTTTTCCCCATTTCTTCACCTATGAAACGTTGGAGCGGTTCGATCTTGTGCTCGTGTTCGGAATGCCTCTCAACCGTGATGCGGCTGAACTGGTGATTCGCAAGAGCAAATCGCTGTTGCGCCCCGGTGGCCAGGCGCTGCTGCTGAACGCTGTTCATAATCCCCATTCCTTTTCATGGATAGGCTGACAACAACCTGGGCGAATTGACTCGTCTCCTCTACTCGACGATGGACGAGTCGGATGGCGGTGTCAGCGCGAACACCTCTCCGTTCGATCTCGATCCGATTACGACCCCCGACAAGGATGATGGAATCACGCCGATTTGTGAGGAGGAGATCAACTGTACGGATGCCCTGCCTGCGAGGCACTGCCAGGAAGAACCAGAGCAAACTCCAGGCAAGCCGCGCACCACGGACACGAAGAATGAGGAGAAGAGCGGTCTGCCGTCGGATGATGACTTTATTCGCGTGGTGCTGGGCGACCTCGACATCACCTTCACCTTCACCACCATCCCCTGCGTGATCGACGTGGCGTCGTGTCTGCAGAAGACGCCCGAGGGCATCTTCGTGTTGTCCGGGCTGATGAAGATCGATTTGATGTCGGCGATGGACAGCCTTCTGAACAAGGTGGCGGTCATGGTGTTGTGGGATGCGTAGATCAACGAGTTCCTGCAGGTGCGCTTCATCGACGGCACCTCCTGCATCCCCTATAACTACACCGTGTTCACGCTCTTCTCGGATGTCATTGGTTGCGCTACTGCTCCGTCTCAACCGTAGCGCAGTCACTGCACCGCAAGCCCAACCCAGCGCCCACGCAGTGGTTCCCCGAGGGAGAGCAGGGACCCTTCGTGAATGCGGGGCTGGAGCGCTGGTTGAAGAATATCAACGACTGGAGAGCGGAGGGGTCGAACGAGCCGTGGGGGTGATGATGCGGTGTGAGGAGCAGAGTGAAGAAGATGAGCATCAACTCGATAGAGCAGGTGGTGGACGTCATTAGCGATGATAGCATCACCAACACGGACATGCCGGAGCCGATTAACCTGGATGAGGTGCGAATCGTGGCTGTTTGTGAAGTGTAGTTGCTCCCCCTTTGTATGGAGGTTTGGAAGTGTGAACAGAATTAGTGGAAAAGCGTGTTGTCTTTTGTTTGTTCCATCTCCTTCTAGTGGGTTGCACCCTGTCACCAACCCTGTGGGTCCTTGCATCGACATCTCCACAATGGATACAAAAGAAGAAGAAAAGACAAGAATCAGCCATTGCCACTTTTCGGGCCGATTCTCTCTGGGTTTTGGCTCGCAAAATGTCGCTTTCTCTTGCCTTCTCTACTGCTCTCCTCACTCTCGGATTGGTGGTGTTTATCATTCTCGTCATCAAGAGAGTTCTATCGACGTCTTCTATTGATGTGCGTATCTGTGCCTTGTTTTAACGATCTAGGAGGAAATGGAGGAGTACGAATCGCTGCTGAAGAAGTATTGAAGCCTGGATTCGTGGTTCACTGCGTAGGAGAGAGAAGCACGGAATTGAAATGAGCGCCCCATCTATTTCGCAGAACAGCAATCCCATTCCGATTGTGACCGAACAAGAAGTCGCCGCAGCGTCTGTGAGTATTGTGAGTGCCGGAGCCTCTAGTGACGCGTAGCCCGTGGATCCGAACATGGACAAGTCTCTCAGTGATGAAGAGTTGTTGAAGGATGCCGAAGAGAGTGACAACAGTGTGTAACTCTGTGTTTGTCCTCGTTCTATGCTCAAAGTGAGTTTTACCAATTCTATTGAATGGAGGCGTGTTTGTTTGCCAATCATTCTCTCCGTCGAATCAATCCACTCGTTGCTCCTTTTGTTTGAATTCTGCTATTTGAATTCCACAGTAGTGTTTTACGGCTGTTTTTGGAATGGAATCGATCGATGCTGACGTTGCCATGACCTTTAGTGAGGATGGTGCTCCTTCTCCTGCAAGCGTAAATCGTAGACTTTAGCAGTGATTTGATGAACGAATTCGCTGTGGATTTGTCGTTGAGCGAACTCGAAAGGATTGAGACGTACGCCACTACAACAATCGATGCACAGCGGTATGGAATGCACGAGAGACGTGTTATGGCTAGTTTGGTGCATGTCCGCTTGATGAACGACGCCATTCGGAAATATAGTATGGACGATATCAAGGAGCACATTCTTCCGCTGTTGGAAGAGGTTTCGAACGATCCGGTGGAGGCCATTCAGATTGAGCTGTGCACCGTTTTCGGTACGATCGTGAGCACATTTGCGGAGGACAATATGGATGATGGGTGCGGTGTGGCGGAGGGACTGATCCTTCCGCTGTTTTGGTCCATGGTGATGAAGAACTGCGATTCTGTATTCCTCTCCCATTGCAATGATGGCTAGAAGGAGCTGGTGGATGCGTATCTGCACTTCCTCACCGTGATCGTGCCGCTCTTCCCGGAGGCGTTTCTCATGGAACACATCGTCTCTACCACCATCGAGGTCCATTTCCCTTCCTTCCTTCACGTTGCAGCTGATGCACTCCAACAGCGATTCGCATCAAGTCTTCGCCTGTCGCTGTCTTCCCTGCGTCGTTCACTTCCTCTCTCCCACCACCAACGCCAACTACTTCCTCTCCGAGCTCTCCGTTCTGGCCACCATCGGCTCGCTGGAGGTGCTGAAGGCTCTGCCCTCCTCGCTGGCTTCTCTCTCGGGTCACATCGATGTGCTATGCGAGCCGACGCTGGTGAAGCTCTTCGCCTCTCTCCTCGCGCACAAGCTCTGGGTGGTGCGGCAGAGCGCCGTCCACAGCGTCTATCCCCTGCTGGAGGGCCTGTCCGAGGGCCAGAGCGGCGTGCTTCAGCAGTTCACGGACATGGCGACCGATACGTGAGTGCTTTCTGCTTAGCATCACTGCTAGGTCCAAGTGGGTGCGGCAGGCCGTCAAGGAGCAGGCCGGCTACGTGCTCTCCTGCGTGCCTTCCTCCCTCGTAAGTGGGACCCCCCGTTTTTCATGTCGAGGTGACCGAGGCCCTTCTTCAGCTGTACTGCTTCGTGCCGGACGCCATGGAGGAGACCGAGGACTTCCAGCTCAGCTACGCCTGCGCCTTCACCTTCCCCGCGGTGCTGACGGCGCTGGGCGCTGCGCAGTGGCCGCGGCTGCAGGGCTGCTTCCACCGCCTGACGGAGGTGCGCATCAACACCGTGAAGCAGACCCTGGCGGCGTCGGTGGGCGTCGTGGCGGGCGTGGTGGGCGCGGAGGAGACGGAGAAGGAGCTGTTGTCGCTGCTGCTGGGGTACCTGAACGACGACACGGCGGAGGTGGTGATCGCGGCGCTCAAGTCGCTGCCGTCGTTCATGCGGGAGATGGGCGAGGCAGGCCAAACGGAGATTGGAAAAGTGGGGGTGTGAGGGGTGTGTGATGGAAAGAGCGTGGAGGCGCTGTGGTCGAAGCTGGAGGACAACACGTTCAACTGGCGCGTGCAGAAGCAGATGCTGAGCGAGGTGGCGGCGTGCATGGCGGACACGTGCAAGCCGGTGGCGGTGACGTTCTGGAGACGGGTGGCGAACGAGGGCCTGGTGAACGCGACGGCGGCGGTGCGCGAAGAGGCGTGAGAGAGAGCGGGAAGAGTGAAGGATAGAGTGAAGTGTGTGATTGCGTTGGTGAAGAGGATGAGTGAGAGTGGGTGGGAGGAGACGGTGGCAGAGACGGCGTTCCTTGCCCAGCTGAGGGAGAAGAGTTACCTTGTGCGTGAGGTAAGGGTGATGGGAGCGATGAACAAACAGGGTGTGGTGGACGTGATTGAAGGACTCTTGAAGAGTGTAGCACTACAGGAGGAAGCCAAGAAAGCGCTTGTTGCGTGTTTACAGGGATTGGCGGAGGATCAAGTGGTGAATGTGAAAGAACTGGCGGAAGGCGTGATGGCGGAGTGGAGGAGCAAGGAGCCGGACATCCTTTAGTGTTCTGTTTGTGTCATCACACTACTCTAGCGATCAACGGAACAGAGCCGGGTGGCGTGCAGTAGGATGGTTCCGTTAAAGGCAAAGATTGTGGGATGCGCGATTGCGGGATTTGGTACGCTTGAAGCGTACTGTGGGTAGATGTGCTTCCTCTTCTCTCATTCAACAGCCTGCGTTACCGGTGCTACATGCAGAAGGACCGACCGCTGGCCTTCCGCAATACTGTCGATCCACGAATCGTGCCTTCTCCTAAGGAGAATGTGGTGCTCAAATGCGTGCGGTACGCGTACAATAGCCGATATTACCCGTAGATTCGTCGACATTCTTGCCGTTCAGTACGCCATGAAGTACCTCATGCACGTGCGCAACAAGACCCACTTCTACAATGTCACTCCCTTCCTGGAGGCACTGAAGCGTCCGGAAGGTGTTGGTTTGCTGACTGTGTGCAATCACGTCACAACGTTGGATAGCGCGAGCATCGTTCCCAGCATCATTCCCTTCTGTAGTTCCCGGTGTTTTCGCTCATGGCTAGCACAGCTGGTGAAGAGTCGGAATTGCGGGTACTGGAATCTCGGAGCGGAAGAAATCATGTTTGACAAGCCGGTAAAGGCTGGAATCTCGAGTCTGGTGAAGGTGGGTGTGCGTTTTCCAATGGACAGTAGATCATGCCCATTTGCCGCGGCGCTGGTGTGTTCCAAGTCCTGCTATCCGATTTCATTCAGCGAGGGAAGAACGGAGACTGGATCCATATGTTCCCCGAGGGTCGAACCTACCAGGACCAGCTCAAGTCCTGTCGAGACGCAGAGGGCAGGAGGTATCGCGCGAGTGGTCGTACGGCGCCTCCAGGCCGCGATCTCGGTCCGATGAAGTGGGGCGTAGGAAGGGTTATCTATGAGGCGATTATGCACGATGAAGGTGCAGATGCGTCGTGCACATACGAGAACGGAGTGAACAATGGACGATTAGTCGTTCTTCCCTATTACCACCTGAATATGGAGAAGATCATGCCGGAGAACGAGGACCTGTCGTTGGCGTCCATATGGCCTGGAAAGAATGCCGAAGTGTACTGCATTGTGGGAATACGTGATGGGTGTGAAGCCTAGTTTGGAAATCCCATCGATTTTTCGGACCTCGTGAAGGAGTACCACCGCGCGATTGTGGAGGCCAGCAGTGAGGAGGAGAAGAAGAAGGCTGAGTATCGCATGTACAAGGTGATCACGGATCGTTTGGAGAAGGTGTGGCTTAGTAGAATCCTTGAGGTATAGAATATGGAGGATTTGGAGTATGAGTTGAAGGATTTGCGAAAGAAGTCATTCATTTAGTCATTTGCGATGTATTGGCTGTTGTTTGTTGTCCCATACTGCGTAGGTCAGGAAAAGTGTCGTTTAAGATCACCCTTACTTCCGATCCGCGACTTCCCTACAAGGTGTACTCTGTGTTTTATCATATATCTAACGGAGTAGTATCAGCATTCCGGAGTCCGCTCCCTTCCTCGCCGTTTTGAAATTCGCTGCGCAGCAGGTATTCGTCCCGTCGCTACATCATGTGTAGTTTGGCGTGCAGGCTGCAACAAGCGCGATCATTACGAGCGGTAGGCGATGATTGTTTTGCCAACGACTAGATGGTTCGGGCATCAACCCCCAGCAAACGGCGGGAACCGTGTTTTTGAAATACGGATCCGAGCTGCGCCTGATTCCGCGTGATCGTGTCGGAGGCCTGTATTCCCGTTTGTTGCACACCAATCCATTAAGGATGGAGCGTTGATTTGGAAGCAAACACGAGATAAAGGACATTACTCTTCTTTCGACTCCTGCGCCTTCTTTCTCGCCAATCTGCGAGCCTACGCCTCAAACCCTCCTTCCAGAGCCACCTTCTTCTCCTGGAACTTGGCCTTTCTTCTGGCGATCTCCTCCTCCGAGAGATTCTTCTACCCATCACAGCCACCTCAAGGACCCACAAGTTTCTCCTTCTTGGCAGCGGCTTTCCGCTCCCTCTTCCTCTCGATCCTACACTCACAACGACACAGCTACAGCTACCACTTCAACATCCTCTCTTTTGCCTCCTTTTTCTTTCTCTCGATAAGCTCCTTGTCTTTGCAGTTGTCTATCACATAGCGACGTGCTCTAGGCTTCATTCCACTCCGCCTCGCGAACTTATGTTTGTGCTGCTTTGTGCTCAGATGCTCCAGCGCGGCCTCCATCGATTTGAAATGCTTATTAAAGCAGCAGCGACACTAGGATTGAATGCGCCTGAACAAGGCCCACTCTCACTTCGTTGCCGTTTTCAAGGTCCGGGAACCAGAGATAGCGGTGTGCTTCGCATTCCAGGTTCTTGATGCGCTTCTTTGCGGCCTCGTCCATATCTTCCAGCTCCTTGTTCACCTTCTCCGTCTGCGCCTCGATTTTCTTCTGCTCCTCCTCGCTATCAATCGACTCGTCGGAAGATGACTCTTCCCTCTACTCCATAAGGCAGCAACGACCGCACATCACCGCCTCCTTGGACGTGTTCTCCAGTCCGTTGATCAGTTTCTTCGACTCACGGCGCGTCATTGCGATATGGAGTTGGTCACGAGTGGGCGTTTCATCGAATGGTTGAAGCAAAAGAATGGATGATCGCAAGGTTGTACACCTCGTAGACAGGGACTATCCGCCTCTGGGCAGGGGTGAGTACGATGTCATCCTGTTTGGAGTTGGTTTTCGCGAATGTTTGCTGGCCAGTCTGTTGATCCAGAGAAAAAAGAGAGTTCTCGCCGTCATATCCCTTGTGAGTGAGTAGGTGCTCATCATTTCGAAGAAGCAGCAATTCGCATGGGATAACACATCCTTCGATTTGTTAGTATGTGCCGCTGTCTCTACATCATGCGTAGAAGTTGTTCAGCCGGTTTCGGGAAGAAGAGCCCACGGACGAGGATTTCGAAGCGCTCGGCAGCAACAAGGCGTACCACATCGACCTGATTCCGAAGGTCATCGTGGCCTATGGGAGCATGGCGCGGTTGCTGCGGGAAATCGGTGTGTATGACAGTCTGGAGTTGCAGCCCATCGACCTCCACATGGCCTACAGCGGCCGGTCGAAGAAGATCGGCAGGGTACGACTCTTCTGCTTCGCTGATGCGCAGCTTCCCTCCTCTCCCGAGGACGCCAGTCGCTCGTCCGTGCTGAGCATCATGCAGCGCATCCGCTGTCGCAGTCTGCTGCAGAGCGTGCAGGAGCAGTGCGAAGAGAAGTCCCCCGAAGCGGGCGTGGCGAAGCTGCCGCTGTCCAACGCCACTATGGAGGACACGTACCACAAGTTCACCATCAGCGAGGGCACGCAGGCGATGATCGGGCACGGCCTGGCGCTGTACGAGAACGACGACTACCAGGAGGAGGAGGCGCGCGCGACCTTCGACCGCATCGACGCGTGCGGGCGAGAGAGCGGAGTGAGCGGTAGGTACATGCGCAGCGGCGGACATCCCTTCCTGTACCCAGTGGGCGGCAAGCAGAGCCTCTGCAACGTGCTGCAGCCGCTGCTGCAGGCCAGCGAGCTGTGCGACGTGATGCTGAAGCAGTGCGCGCGGCGGCGCGGTGTGAGGCGTAGGACGTCGAAGCAGCTGGTGTTCGAGAACAACCACATCTGCGGCGTGGTGGTGGGCGACCGCGCCGCCCGTGCGCCGGTGGTGGTGGGCGACACGACGTGGTTCCGCGAGGACCGGCAGAAGAAGACGGGCAAGGCGATCCGCAGCATCTGCCTGCTGAACCACCCCATCGAGGGCTGTGAGCCGGGCAAGTCGTCGGTCAGCAGCTTCTTCCGCAAGCAGCTGGTGAAGGCGGGGTACAAGCCGCACGAGGCGGACATCAGCGTGCTGTGCCTGCCGTGGACGCTGAAGATCTGCCCCAAGGGCATTTACGTGGCGGTGATCGCGACCACGGTGGAGACGCAGAAGCCGGAGAAGGAGCTGAAGCCGGTGCTGGACGTGCTGGGGCCTGTGCTGGAGCGGTTCGATGCCGTGACGACGCTGTACCGCGTGAAGAAGGCGACCAAGCGGCAGGGAATCTTCATCTTCACGTCTCCCAACGCATCGATGTGGGGATGGGTGAGGGAAGTGACGCGTAGTTCGCTGGACGGCGTTGCGGACGACATTTTCGAGATTGCCGACGCGATTACCAATCCCGTTCTTGTATAATATGTGTTCCATGGTCCCCTCTGTGGCGTGTTTTGCGAAAACAGAGCATCCCATAAAGCGATTAATCCTCCTTGTAGTAGGCCTCGGCCTTCTCCTCGGCCTGCTCCCAGATGGCGGCAAAGCCGCTGCCGTTGCGCGGACCGTTCGTGCCCATGATCATCTTCAGCTAGGCGTGAGGAGGGAGAGAAGGGCGCACCGTCTGGCGAATCGTCATGTTGCACAGGATGTAGATGCCCATCTACGGCTCACCGATGCGCCGCTCGTGCTACCATCGAGCAGTCGTAGTAGTTGGTTCCGCGGATGCCGGAGTGGAAGAAGCCACGAAGCATGGGCAGCGGCTCGAAGGGAAGCTTCGCCACCACCACTCCATCGTAGCTAGAGGTGAACGGCGCGCTTTTGGATTACAAAGAGCGGAAGACACCCATAATCAGCATCATCAGCATCGAAATGATGATGTTGGTCTTCATGGACTTTCCGGAAATCTCCTGCTTCAGCGTCTAGGCGTAACTCACCCTCCCCGCGAACGCACGCGTTCTTCGTCCTTCAGCTTCTGGATCGCCTTCTTCTGCTTCTTCTCCTCGCTGGCGGACACGATCTGGTCCTTCTTCTTATCGACTGCGCGTTACTCCCGAAACACAAACCCCACGCTCCTCGGACACCTTCTTCAGCTGTCTCGACATGGACTTGTAGTCCGAAGTGTTGTAGATAAAGATGCGAGCGACGACTACGCATCAGCCAGCCACGCAGAAGAGTGGACATTCAGCCGCAAAATTGACAGCAAGGGACAGGAGCACCACGCTGATCGATTCCTGGAAGAAGCGAGTCATGTCGTAAGGAAGAATTGAAAATGGTCTAGCTATTGTTCTTGAAAGCCGTGCGAATGGTTTGATATTACGATGACAGATCCTTTGAAGTGGAATTAGAGTGTGTACACGTGATCCAGAAGGGCGGAGCAACAACACTCAAAAGGGTGGGAATGGTATCACCACTGGTTTTCCTAGAAGAGGGCGAAGTGGGGCGAAAGAGGGAGTGAGGGATGAGAGCTGCAGAAATCGGGCGTATTTTGCCCCAGTGCAAATGACTCGCATTTAGGACAGTCTTTGCTGTCATTCACAGTGGCCTTTTATCGGACTGCATTAGGAGACACGCGGAATGGGAGCCTTTCTGGATAAGCCGCTTACAGACAAAACCTGCGATTCGCAGGAAGCGAACGGGATGAGAGCGTACAGCTGTTCTATGCAGGGGTGGAGAATCACGATGGAGGTTCCCCTTTTAAACTGGATGTGAGGTTTAGGATACTCACGTGATCTGCACCAGTCTCGAGGGAAATGAGGAGACCGCGTTCTACGGCGTGTTTGACGGCCACGGAGGGACCTACACTTCCGAGTTCTGGTTTGTGTTTGTCTTCGAGTCTGACGCGCAGCAGAAACCGCCTCCTCCCCATATTGCTGTCCCAGCCCGAGTACAAGGGGAAGGATGTGTGTGTTTCGCCGACTCGCTGATGCGTAGACCACCCGCGAAGACTACAAAACGATATTCCGAAAGGGCTTCCTCGCGCTGGACGAGGAGCTGAAATCCAAGCAGAGCGAGAACGACAATGACAGGAGCGGAAGCACGGCCATCACCGCCTTTGTGACTCCGCAGCACATCATTGTTGCCAACTGCGGTACGTTCTCCCTCTCTTCCTCACGCGCAGGTGACTCTCGCTGCATTCTCGCCCGCAATGGCAATGCCATCTCCCTGAGCACGGATCACAAGCCGGACAATGTGTCTCTTCTTGTTAATCTTCACGCATAGCAGCCGGAGCACGAGCGCATTAGCGCGGCGGGCGGCTCAGTCATGGCGGGTCGCGTGAACGGCGAGCTGGCAGTGTCGCGCGCTCTGGGCGACTTCCCGTTCAAGGCGAACACGGCGCTGCCGCCGGAGAAGCAGATGGTGTCGCCGGAGCCGGAGGTGCTGATCATCGACCGGAACGAGGAGGACCAGTACCTGATGTTCGCGTGCGATGGCATCTGGGACGCGATCCCCGACCCGCAGGCGTGCGTGGAGACGATGAACCAGTTCCTTGTGGGCGAGGGCGAGGCGGGTGAGGCGTAGAGCACGTTGACGGTGGAGTTGGCGCTGGAACATTTGTTGGACCTGTGCCTGGAGAAGAACTCGAAGGATAATATGACAGTTGTGTTGGTGCTCTTTAAGAACGCCCCGAAGTGAGGGAAGCGGGAGAGGGTGAGGGGTAGATTGGACGAGAAGATTGTGGAGGAGATGCTGAAGAAGAAGGAGGAGGAGATTGCTGCTTAAGTAATGATTTAGTCTTGCTAGTGATGCGTGTGTTTGTTTTGTGTTGCTTTGAGGAGGGGGTGGTATGACAGTGATTGATGGATGGAATGGGAAAACTGTGATGGGTTGAGAGACAGAACGGTGATTAAAGAAACACCCCATTTAGGTTTGAAAAAGCAATTCATCGTCTTCATCCCCTTGGCAGACTTCTCCAGCTTCGCTCGCTTCCCCTTCGGCTGCTTTGACTCTTGCCGCTTCTCCGGTTGTGTCTTGGGCAGCTCCACCTCCACCAAATCACTTCGCTGGATTCTATGCGTGACGCCTCCGCTTTGGGAATGACTGTAATGCGGAGCAGAGCTCGGAAAAGAGCGCATCATCCACATAGCGACCGATCATGCGAATTGCCTCGAGATGCACTTCCTCCTCCTTTGCCTTCCACTCCTTCCGCAACACTAACTGTGAACATAATAGAAAACACTCACCCTCCTCAATGAGAGTGACGCGACTCCGTAGCCACTCGATACACCTGGATTTGCTGAATTGGTAGAAACGGTCCTCTCCAGACCGCTTCTCTTCGCAGATCAGATGGATTGTGTTGTTGACGGTGGAATTGCGCACCAAGCAGGCAACATCGGGATAGTCACGCGAAACGAACATATCCTCCAGCTGCATGAACATGGGGGAGCTCACGCGCTGGAGAAAGGGGATGCACAGAAACAGGGGGTGAATTGGCGTGGCGAGAGTGATCGATCCATCTACCTCTCAGTCAGCTTTCGGGGCAACTACCCTGAATGATCTGATCATTCACAAACCAACTGGAAGGGTATGCGTCCATTTTGTGAATCTCCAGGAATTGTCCCTTGTCGTATATGAAATTGCATTTCTTTCCTTCATATCACTCCGCAGATTCAAAAGCATACCCGTTTGAGGATGAATGAGCGTTTTCACTTCCAGCACTGCGTCCTTGCCTACGCATATCACCACTCCAGCAGAGAACACATACTTGACGTGTAGCCGAACAAGACGAACGACTGTGCGTTGCTCATTCTTATTCTACTCGCTCAGGATGCTTCCCCGTTTCCTGCGTATTGCATTTACGCTCCAGTCACGAGTAGAAAAATCAATTCCAATGGTGCAGGTGAGTAGAGCCCTGCCGCAAACCTGCTCCTCGATGCGCTTCTTCGGAAAGAAGGGTGCGCTTTGAACGCTCGGATGAATCCTAGCTGGAGGAAAGGGAAAGAAGGACAAGCCCTCGCAAGAATCAGTCGTCGTCCCGACCCTGGATTTCAAGGCCATTCGCGAGGACATGGACATATCCTGTGTGCCAGCGGACGGGGTGGTGCCTTTATCGACAACGTGTTTCCGCGTATCTGAGCAACTCCTATTCCAAAATTCAGGCCTCTCGCTTCGACCCCAGAATGATCGACCAAATGAAAGTGGACACCGGCTCCAATGTGGTTCCTCTGAGCACCATCGCCCAGGTTGCTGCCAAAACACAAATTTCCTTCGTGGTGACTCCCTTCGATCCCGCTGTAGGAAAGAGTACTGTTGGTTCTGTGTAGAATGCCGCCGCGCTGCTGAAAACGCTCAAATCCAGTGACCTGCATCTGAACCCCGTGATGGACAAGAACAGCATCCGCATTCAAGTGCCCAAGTGAGCAAGGCTCGAGGGGGATGAGGAATAGAACGACGAAGGAAACGCGCCAGAAGATGATCAAGCAAGTGAGCACCGAGTACGAGCAGCAGAAGGGAAAGCTGAGGAACGTGAGGAAGCGATACATGGACAAGGTGAAGGTGATTGAGAAGGCGAAGAGCACTTCGGAAGACGACATCAAGCGGATGAAGAAGCAGATCGACGGGATCACGGACGCAGTGACCAAGGAGATGACGGAGATGATGAAGAAGAAGGAAAAGGAACTCGAGATTTGATTGGGCGCACGAGAATTCCCTCCCTTTCTGTGCTCTTTTATTCTGGGTTTGTTTCAAACGCTACCATGTCCGATGAAGTCCTCACAGACATCCGGATGTATTCCTGTAGGAAGTCACTCGTAATTGCGATGTAGTGCAAATCATGAAGGATGAGATGGTGAACAAGGACACCGTGACGAAGCAGCAGGAGCAGATGAAGAACCTATCCGCGGAAATCAAAAACACGGAGGACGGCTTCCAGGAGGAGCAGCTGTTGAACCTGCAGCTCAGCAACGAGCACAACACCGTGATGACGGACCTTTCGCACATCCTCAACAAACGCAACAGTCTGCTGCTGGAGTGCGAGGGGCTGAAAAACACGGTCGCCATTCTCTACGAGCAGCTCGCTCAGGCGCATCACCACGTGGAGGAGCAGCAGCAGGAATCGCAGGGCATCGCAGAGCAGCTCCAGGAAGTGGAGAGGATGCTGTCCACGTGGCAGAGTGCGAAGGAGCAGTTGGAGAGGGAGATGAGGGAGTGTGGGAGTGGAGTTCGGGAGTGATGGAAAGGCAACGACACGCTGGCTCTTCACAAGGCGGAAGGGGAGAAGCGAGAACGGGCGTTGAAGCAGGAGCAGGAGCGGCTGAAGGTGTGCAAGGAGGCGTGCGAGGAGAGATCGAAGACAATTCAGGACGTGGAGGCGGCGGTGCACCGATGCGAGGAGGAACAGATGGAGAAGGAGCGCGAGCACATGGAGTTGCAGAAGAGACTAACAACACTGGAGAACGTAGGAGAGGAGGAGGCGTGAGAGATTAGGAGCACCTGCGCAGCACGAAGGACATGGACACGATGCGCGCAACTCTGAGCACGCTGAAGGAGTTTCGGAAGGAGCGAGAGAAGGAGAAGGAAGCGATGAAGGCGAAGGAGGCGGAACGGGCTGCGCTGCGTGAGAAGGAGCGGAAGGAAAGGGAGAGCGCGTTGGCAACGCTGCAGTCCACTCTGGCAAAGAAGAAGGAGGCGCTGGAGGAAGCGAAACAGAGAATGGAGGTGTTGAAGAAGGAGCAGGAAGAAACGGGGAGTGTTCCGCAGCGAACAAAGGAGCTGGAAGAGAGAACAAAGCGGATCGCGGAAAGCAAACAGGAGAGGGAGAGGATGAAGAGGGAGGAGGAGTCCTTGTTGCAGAAAAAGGAGGAACTGGCGAAGAGGGTAGGGAAAGAGGGTTGGCTCAGCGGTAGAATGAGGAGCAGCGAAGGGAGAACACGGCGCTTGCTGTTGCCATGGACAAGAAAAGGAAGAGCACAGAAACCACACTGCATCAGCTGCAGGAAGGAATCAAGGCCAAACAGGAGGAAGTCGCCCAGCTCCAGTCTACACTGTCCCGTGTGAAGGAGGCGGAGAGTGTATTTCACGTTTGCGAGACAGGAAAGCGCATTGCGCAATACAAGCAGGAGTTGAAATATCCACATTTCCATGCATACAATCCCTAATCGATACAAAGAACGAGAGCCAGCTTGAAGAGAGTGTTGCATTGGTGGAGAGGAGGAAGAAGCGGTACGAGGAGCTGCATGCAGCCAACTCACATACGGAGGAACAGATACGCGTACAGAATAGGCATGGACTGTTCCATAGCAACTCCATGAAGCGATTGCGGAGGACAAGCAGAAGCAGCAGCGCAACGAGGCAAAGCGAAAGGAAAAGTGGGGGAAGACAAGGGAGGCGTGAGAGGCAGAGAAGGGTTGAAGAGGCAGCTGAGCAGACTCCAAACCGAATTTGACCGCAGAAGAGAGGAGGTGGAGAAGGAGTGCGAGGAGCAGCTCAAATCCATGACGACGCCTCTCCTGAAGGAAATTGCGCTGCTGCGAAGGAGTATCGCGTGAATCTGCGCTCCGTCACCTGCTTTTGAGGGAGACCAAGAGAATCATTGAGTTGTTTGTTGCAAGCAATTCAGAGCGTACCTCTTCAGCGCCTCTGGATTGAACGATGGATAAGCAGCTCTTCTCTGTGATTGTCGTGTTCGTAGCCTTCGCGGCCAACTTGCTGCTGGCGATGTTTTCGGTTTGTATTTTGGTGAGGTCGTCAGATAATAGGAGTCATTTGTCTCAAAGAAGGAGTGTCCTCGATGTCCCGCTCTGGAAGCCAATACGGAGGATAGCGTTGTCCTGACATTATAACTGTCCTGATGGAATAGAGATACAACAAGATGGCGTCTCTGGAGTTCTCCCTTCGGGAAAGAGAGAACACGGCATGGATTTGTGTAACAGATCATGCGTAGATTCTGCAGCTGAACAAGGAGATCGACAGTCTTGTGGATTTGGCATGTTCCCATGACGAGTAGAAAATGCGCCTCTCGAAGCTGACGCGGCTTCAGCAGAGAACGGAGAAGATCCTCTCCTCCGCGAAGGACGAACTGAGTTCTTGTCTCCTGTCTTCGGGAATGGTGTGCCTGTTTCGTCCCTCTCATGTTCAGCACCAAGAGACGGACCCCAAGAAAACGACGGATGAGCGGATTGTCATTGCGCCGACCGTTACCGACTCTGAGAAGAAGAATCTCACTCCGGACTTTGCCTCCTTCTCCATCAACACCGTTCAGACTTGTTGACGCCTCGACCGTAGACGATCTACGATTGGCATGGCGTGGGCCATTTCTTCGAGGAGAGTGTGAAGAAGAACCCGCCGATGAAGGTAGCGGAGACATGCGTGTGACACGCTAGGCGAACATGAACGTGGACGTGACGATCATGATCCTGTGCGGCAATTGCAGCCTGACCACCAAGTTCCCCTCCGAATCGATCGACCTGTGAGTGTCATACGTTATCTTCAGCGTAGTCTCAACAAGTGGTACCCCCTGAAGAAGATCTACTTGGAGGGAGTTTCTCTTCATCCTTTCTTTCATGTTTAGCCCAACGATCTGACCGCCGCCTCCAAGATTCTCGAGTGAGCACCGCCCATCTCTCTCACCCTCAGCGCCGCCGCGGCCATCACCACCAAGTACGTGCTGGTGGTGGACGCCTCCGTGGAGTTCACGCACAACTCCAACCTGCCGCGGCTCCTCGCCCTTCTCCAGTCCAACCAGGTGGCGGTCGCCTCGCCCATGCTCGAGGACGCCGCCACGCACACGCTGTTCTCCAGCTGCTTCGACGTGTTGGTTAGCGCGTGGGCTGAGGCGTAGCTTCTCTACCACAACCACGCGCTGCGCCTGCGCCGCGGCTATCTCGACTCGCTGCCGGGAAACAACGGAAGGTGCGAGCGCGGCGGGCCCTATTTCATGACCACCACGGAGACATTAAAGCAGATGTGGCCCAACCAGCCACTCCCGCTCACCCTCCTCCTGGAGGCCTTCTATCTGGACCTGAAGGCCTTCGAGGTGAAGGTGGGCTTTTGCCCCGGCGCCATCTTCAAGTTCAACAGCCTCGCCGCGGCGGGCGTTCCCGCGGAGGACGCCGACGCGTGCAATCTCTTCTTCCAGAAGGAGGCGCAGTTGTCGGAGGAGAGCAAGCGGTGCGCGTGCGGAGCGGGCGTGAGGACTAGTGCGTTCGCGACGAAGTACCACGTGGCGAGCATCCATTACCCCGACGGCGCAGTGCTGCGACTGCCAGAGCCCATGTACAGTCTGCATGAGGTGGGGTGAGAGGAGGCGGCTGAGGCGCAGGAGGGCAAGATCTACCACCCGCCGGCGTACTACCGGGAGCAGCGCGTGATGCTGCATGCCACGGCGGCGGTGCTGAGCGCGCAGGCGATCCCGTTCTTCTTGTTGGACGGTTGGCGAGGCGAGTGGGCGTGAAGGGTAGAGCAGCTGTTTGCTGCGGTGATGATCGGCGTGCCGTTCCCGTGGGCGGAGAGCATCGAGGGCTATATCCTTTCTTCGATTATTGGCTGTTTTCTTCACGCGAAGACACGACGCTGAATCCCATCACCAAGAAGAAGTGCGACTATTTTGACATCTCGAGTGGATTCGACTCGCATGTGTGAGGCGTAGGCAGCGACGCGCTGAAGCAGGTGGCGGAGTTCGGGTTGGACATCATTCGCAACGAGGAGGACAGCGACGTGTGCTTCGGCGTGAACCTGCGCGAGGCGGCGGCCAACGAGGAGCTGCCCGTGGGCGTGATCGTGCGGCACCTGAACTACGAGGCCTTCTCGGACTACTTGATCCCGCTGAAGAAGATGAAGTTCATGGACGTGGACGTGATGGTGCCGAATAACCCGATCGCCTTTTTGGAGAAGATTTATGAGGACGGCAACGACGCGCTGAAGGAGGTGAATCTGTTCGAGGAGACGAAGAGCGCGCACAGCCAGTGGGAGCATGTGAGAGGTGAGGAGAAGGGTGATGGGTAGTGCGAGAGGGATGTGGATCCGGAGTACACGTCGATGTGCATTTCGTCTCCGTTCGAGTACTCGGAGGATGTGGAGGGGAGTTTAAGAAGTGTAGATTGCATTTGTTTGTTTCTAAGCGTTGCATTTGTATGGAATGGTGTGAGTTTGTTTCTAAGGGCTTTGTTGGAGGGGAGTACGTAAGATTCATTATGGTTTGTGTGGGGCATGAAAACTCCATGAATTGTGGCATGCGGAGTGATTCATAATCTGCTTTACAGTTTCGCGCTGTGAGTGGAACAGGATGAATTCCGCATTTGCTGGAAACTACGAGTTTATCCGAAAGCTGGGAAAGGGGTAGGCTGCCTGGAAGGGGATTGAGACGCAGGTCCTTTGGTGAGGTCTGGGTGGCCAAGGAAAAGCATTCCTGCATGCTTGTTGCCATCAAGAAGGTGAAGGAAAAGGGAAATGTGAAGGCAATCGAGAAGGAGGCCAATTCGCTGCGAAACAGTATCTCGTCCTTCATTGTGAGATATCACGATGTCATCAAGAAAGGGAATGAGGTCTGGGTAGCGAATTGACGATTAGGTAATGATGTAGATTGTGATGGAGTACTGTCGTTGCGGTTCTGTGGCCAACTACATGCGGAGAGGCAATCGGCTGACGGAGGAGCAGATTCGTGAGATTGCGAGTTGCTGCGTGCTGGGGCTGAGCTACCTTCACAGCATGCGGATTGTGCACAGAGTGAGTGCGTGGAGGTTGGATGAATGCGTAGGACATCAAGCCGGACAATCTGCTTCTCTCCGAGAATGGCGTGGCAAAGGTATGCGACTTTGGTCTGGCTGCCCAGCTGGACCCAAACCGAAAGGGAAAGGACGTGATTTGCGGCACTCCGCTGTACATGGCGCCCGAGGTGTTCAGGGGCAAGGAGGACCTGAAGAGCGACGTGTGGTCGCTGGGCATCTCGCTGGTGGAGATGGCGGAGGGGACGAACCCCTTCGCTGGGTGCTCGTCGGAGGTGCTGAGGAATCAAGTGCTGAATGTGAAGTCTCCTGCGCTGTCCTCCTCGAAGTGGTCCAGTGAGTTTGTGGACTTCGTGGGGAAGTGCTTGGAGAAGGACGTGAAGAAGCGATGGAGTGTGGGTGAGTTGATGGATGTGAGTGATGGTGATATGGTTGATGGGTAGCATGCGTTTGTGAAGGACAGTGTTAGGGGATTGACGGAGAAAGGGAATTCAAAAGTGTTGGTTGAATTAGCAGGAAAGGTTGGAAGCATGCCTGGAATGATTGATGGAGTTACAAAGAGCGTTGCACAGTCTCATGTGAACGTGGTGGAAATGACGGTGCTTGGAGGGCAGAATGGCTTGCAAAGTATGGATGCGATTGAGGAAGAGCCTACAAATGAGAATGTCTTCGTGATGGAAGAGACGGGCGACTTCTTTCTAACCTATGAGACGAGCGAGGGCATTGTGGTGAAGGATGGCGTGGGGAATGACGAGGTGGTGGCGAGCTGGGATATGGGTCTATACAAGAGCCTGAGGGAGCTGATCATTGGAGATGGGTGCTTTGCGTATATGACGGGATTGAAGTTGGAGGGAATGGCTGTGTTGGAGAAGGTGGAGATTGGAGGAGAGTGCTTTTCAATGGCGGAGGGCAAACTGGAGGTGGTGAATTGTGTGAAGTTGAAGTGTTTGAAGATTGGAAGTGACAGTTGTGTTGGGTGGAGTGAGTTTGTTATAAGGGATTGTGCGGTGGAAGAAGTGGAGATTGGAAGTGAGTGTTTCTCAATGGTGGAGGGCAAACTGGAGGTGGTGAATTGTGTGAAGTTGAAGCACTTTAAGATAGACAGTGGTAGTTGTGTTGAGTGGAGTGAGTTGGTGTTAAAGAACTGTGGAGCGGAAGAAATAGAGATTGGAAGTGGGTGCTTTTCAAAGTCAAAAGGAGTCATGAAAGTGGTGGATTGTGAAAAGTTGGGGCATTTGAAGATTGGTAGTGACAGTTGTGTTGGGTGGAGTGAGTTTGTGATGAGAGATTGTGGAGTGGAAGAAATAGAGATTGGAGATGGTTGTTTTGTGAATTGCGAGAAGATTGTACTGGAGGAATTGAAGGAATTGAACTCATTGATTATAGACTGGAACACATTTCTGAATGTGAATGATGCTACATTCGTGAACACTCCAAATCTGAGTCAAGTTAGTCTTGGAAATGCCTTCTCTTTTGTTGAGACTGTGACGATGAGTAATGCGAGTCTGATTGAGCAGGAGTCGAGAAAAGAAGTGATTGTGCGCAATAGAAAGGAGTTGTATGGCGCTTCTCACTTCAATGGGAGAGTTGTGTTCACGTGTAGGGCGTGCTTTCCTGCCTTCTTTGCCAGTGTTGACATTTCCCATTTCGCAGTGCTTTGTGAGTTGATTATCGGAGATGGGTGCTTTCGGAATGTGAACGGATTGGAACTGAGAGGGAAGAAGTATTTGGAGAAGGTGGAGATTGGAAGTGGGTGCTTTTCAAAGTCAAAAGGAGTGCTGAAAGTGATGAATTCTCAAAAGTTGAAGCATTTGAAGATTGGAAGTGACAGTTGTGTTGAATGGAGTGAGTTTGTATTGGATAGATGTGGAGTGGAAGAAGTGGAGATTGGAGACGGCTGTTTTGTGAATTGTGAGAAGACAACGATTTTGGATTTGGTGGCATTAAAGGAGTTGAGGATAGGAAAGGAAGTGTTTCGAGGAAGAAAGAATGAGAAGAATGAGTTGGAAATGAGAAGTGGGAAAGGAAGAGAGGAATAAGGAATAGACTTGAATGCATTGAGTTTGATGGATGCTGATCTGAAGGCTCTCATGAATGTGAAGATTGCTGTATTGGTGAATATGCCGTTGTTGAAGACGTTGACACTTCGAGCGGCTTTCTTGACTGCAGAAGAGGGGATTGTGGAAGAGGCTGGTGAGTTTGAGAAGAGGAAGGAATTAAAGGGATTGAAGGTATTTGAGGAATGGAGAAAGAGAATGGTTGTTTCAAGTAGTGAAGAGTGGGAGAGCCTTGAGTGGTATGCGAAAGAAATAGTTGTTGGTAATGGCTGCTGTAACGAGAGTGTGGTGGAGTTGGATTTAACGATATTTGGCTTACTGAAGAGTATTGAGATTGGTAATGAGTGCTTTGAGTATGTTGAAGAAGTGAAATTGATAGGAATGAATCGATTGGAGAGTGTGGTGATTGGAAAGAATAGCTTCACGAAACATAAGAATAGTTGGGATAATGATCCAAATCGTCACTTCTATTTGAAGAATTGTGAGAGACTGAGAGAATTGAAGATGGGTCGTTATTCCT
>OIWT01002229.1_pt1 | contig 20614 bp, 11 predicted proteins | sample 1587701 | NCBI WGS metagenome assembly OIWT01 (sample SAMEA3888904, study PRJEB22519) | human gut metagenome | biome: human gut; feature: human-associated habitat; material: faeces | place: Denmark | collected 2009
GGCGGGCGCACCCTCAATTCGACTGGTGGGCTGCGCAACCCACTAACCCATTACTCACGCAGCGCCCGTCAGCCCGCTCTTCCCAGCAGTTCCGCAGCGGAGATCAGCGCGTCGAAGAACCCGCTGCCCCGCACGCCCTTCGCGAGTATGGGTTTGCCTTCCTCCGGCATTCTCATCCGCGCACGGCGAGCGTCAGGGAACCCGTCTGTCCCTTGACGAGCTTCGGACGGAAGAGCGGCACCGTGACCAGGACCTCCTCGCCCACGCCCGGCAGGCGCGCCAGGTCGAGGACTCCCTGCGCGATGATCTTGGGCGCGTCCTTCTCGCCCACCATCGCGGCGAGCGCATCCACCGGCGCGGAGGCGAGGTCGCCAAAGCCCAGCATCGCCTTCTCCACGAAGTCCGCCCCCTGCTTGAGCGCGTACTTCGCCGAGAGGCGCAGGAAGCGGCGGACCTTCTGGATGCTGACCGGCTCGGTGATGGAGACGGCGAACGCGGTATGCCCCTCCACCTCCTCGCGGAACAGGACGCGCTGCGCCCACGGTTCGTCCGCGAACTCCGCCTTGCCCTTCCTGAACGTGAACGCGCGGGCCGCGCTCCGCTTCGCGATGCCCGCGCGCGGCCAGATGAGATCGACCGATCCGAGGTTGCGGCTCTTCAACAGTCCCCTCTCCGGCAGCCCCGTCATCTCGCCCCGCACGAGCAGCACTTCGATCAGTCGTTTCGTCGTCTTTGCGGCCATGGTTCGTCCTCCTCCTTCCACGTCGTGGGCGCCCGCGCATCAGGCGCCGCGTATGAGTTCGCGCCCGACGCTGACGATGCGTTTGTCGATGCGCGTCTTGATCTGGCTCACGGAATTTCGGGAAATCCCGAACGTGCGCGCGACCTCGGCGATGTCGCGCCCCTCCAGCGCGTAGGCGCGATAGACGTTCCGGTCGCGTTCGGAAAGCGCCGTCTTCGTCAGCACGTGCTCCACGGCGGACTTCAGGACGGCCTGGCGCCACGCCGCGTCGATCGCCTCCGGCGACTCCTCCGCGGCGACCAGCGTCTCCCCCACCGAGCGCGCCCCCTCCCCGTCGTGGTCGTCGTGCAGGGCGTCGATCGACACCCTCCGGTCGTTGCCGCGCGCCACGTTCCGGCGGTGCAGCATGTGGACCTCGTTCACGATCATCGTCGCGAGATAGGAGTGGAACCGCCCCTTTTCGGGCGTATACTGCCCCTTGCGCAGCACGTCCACGAGCTTGCCGAGCACGAGCATCACGATGTCGTCCGCATTCTCCTCGCCGCCCTTCATCGCCGCGAACTGGCGGATCGCGCCGGAATAGGCGTTCCAGAACCGCACCCAGGCGGCGGAATCCGAGGCGGGGCCAAGGTCCTTGATCTTCGCGATCAGCGTGACCGCCGTCTCTGGAAACGTGGCGCTCATTGCTCGGCGATCTTCCTCAAACGTTCGACGGCGCCGTCGAGCAGCATCTGGAGCGGCAGGTTGTCGCCGTTCTGCAGATAAGGCTCGCCGGCGAACTCGACCGCGTCGAACGGCGACTCCTCTGCGTCCTCGTCCAGGGCGTCGCGCAGATGTTCCAGCCGTTCGGCGGCCTTCTCCACGGTCAGCGTCCCCATCTGAAGGCCAGACAGGATCGTCCGCGTCAGGATGAAGGCGTCGTCCCGCGCGACGGCGAAGTCCGCGCGCGACGGCATCACCACGTCCCCCTTCTCGTTGGTCTGCTCCTCCCCCTTCGCGGCGGCGGGAATCTGGAACAGGAGGTCGAAGGGAATGGGCTGGGGCCGCGTCTCGTACCACTGCATCTTCGCGCGCAGCACCCGCGCGTCCGACCGGACGAACCAGACCCCCGCGCCCAGGCCGGCCGCCAGCGCCAGGGCCACGCCCACGAGCGCCCGCGCCACGTGGCGCGCCCGATGCCCGCGTGTCTTCTCGCGTGCGCATTTCTCCTCCAGCCGCGCCAGCCTCCGCTCGACGTCCGCCGCCTTCTCCTCGGCATAGGAGAGGCATTCGCGCCCCTCGGGGTTCGCGTGCAGCAGCTTCGGGATGATGCGCCGCCAGACGGGATCGTACGTCTCCAGCATCTCCGCCACGTCGGTCCGCGCGTCGCACCACGTCCCCGTCAGCAACCTGTACGCGATCACGCCCAGCGCATACCAGTCGCTCCGCTCCGTCGCCGCCACGCCCATCTCGACCTCGGGCGCCATGTAGCCGACGGACCCCATCACCGTCTTCTTCCCGTCCCGGATGCCGATCAGCGTCTGCACCGTGTCCACCACGGTGTTGCGCCCGCCCTCGGGATCGAAGACGCGCGAGATGCCGAAGTCCGTCAGCACGGCGTGTCCGTCCGGGCCGATCAGCACGTTCTGGAGCTTGAGGTCGCGGTGGATCACGCCCTTGCCGTGGATGTAGGCGAGCGCGTCGCGGATGTCGTCGTACCACCGCCCGATCGTCTCCTCGTCGGCCTCGCCGTCGCCCACGTCGGCGAGGCTTTTCGGGTTGCCGTCCGGCGCCAGCACGAGGTCCATCACGAAGTAGGGCTTCCCCTCGTCCGTCTCCCCGATGTCCGTCACCTTGACGATGCGCGGATGGCCCAGCCGGGCCAGGAGCCGCCCCTCCACGTCGAACCGCCGCCGCACGTCGGGATCGTCGTTCCGATACGTGTAGACCTTCAGCGCATGGCGGCTTCCGAGGCGTGGATTCTCCGCCTCGTAGACCTCGCTCATGCCGCCCTTCCCCAGGACGCGGATGACGTCGTATGCACCAATCTTCATAGCCTCAAACCCGCTTTCGGGTCCTAGGATAACACACGAACCACCTGCGCGTCAAGCCCGCCACCGCGGAATCCGCGTCCTCCGCCCGGGCAACACGGAATGCGTGGAGATCGTTTTTCAAGGTTGGCGCGGGACGGCCGAACGGGTCTGGCGTGGGTACGGCCGCGACAAGCGCGGCCCTCCCGCATGACGCCACGCGATTTCACTTCGGAACAGTTCCGCCGGGTTGATACGCGGCGTGTCGGCGCGCGAAGGACCCGCACCGCCCCCGGCACGCCGTCAGTCCTGCGACGGCCCGTAGAACTCTTCGGCGTCCTCGTCGTCGCGGTTGTCGCCGGAGGGGTCGTTGTACCAATTGTCCAGCTGCTCCGGCGTCGTGATGTTCTCCTCGCCTGTCAGGAACTCGATCGCCTCGCGCAGGGCCGCCTTCGCGGCGTCCGTACCCGTCGCCCAAATCTGCTTGATCGTCGCCACGGCAACGGAGGGCCGCATCTCGTTGAGGCTCATCAAGATCGAGTCCATCGCATCGGCGTCGGCGATCACGGCCGCCGCCGCCGTCACGACCGCCGAAAGCTCGCGGTCGCCGTTCGCCTCGATGAGCGCGCTTTCATAGGCTTCGATGGCGTCCGCCACGACTTCCTTGTCGCCGTCCCCCAGAAAGCCCGCAATCTCGGGCAGGGCCGACATGCCGATCCACGACACGGCCTCCAACGCCGCCCGCCGGATTGGCAGAGGAATGCCGTCCGGCCACTCCTTGGCCTTCTGCAGCTTCTGCACGAGCGCCAGCACCGTCTTGTGGTCGTCCTCGTCCAGCGCCTTGCGGATGGCCTCGATGAGCGCACGCTGCTCCGTCGTGAGCGCGGCTTCGTCCGCATCGTCCAGCTCAAAGGACGGCTTCTCCCTCTTGACCACCTCGTCCACGGGCTTCTTCGCGGCCTTCGCGATCCGAGCGGCGCGGACGCGCTTCCGCGTCGCCTTGTCCTGCGCCTTGGCGTCGGCGCGGCGCACGCCCGTCGGCGCGTCCGAAGGCCCGGTCTCGCCCCCGCCCGCAAAGTGGACGTAGGCCACGCCCATGCAGATGAGCGCAACCGCCAGCCCCGCGACCATGAATTTGACATTCTTCATCGTATGATACGATATGCGCACGTGTTGCCCGGATGACAGAAAATCAAACTTCTTTTTCTCCCATCCACGGCACAAGACAGGAACAAGGCCATCTCATGAAGCTTTCATTTGGATCAATTCAGCGAAAAGGGCGCGCGCTTTACTATGTTTCGCGCATCCACGCCCAACAGAACTGGACGCCCCTGAAGACCGGCGACCTCCGCCTTGCGCGCGTGCGCGCACGCCTGCTCGTCCCCGCCGACGACGGCGGGCAGACGGCCTGGCTGCGCCAGCTCGTCCGCCTGGGCGAACAGGCCCGGCGCCGCCTCCAGCGCATCGAGTGCCGCTCGACGCCCGGGTGGAGCGGGCTCTGGGAGGACTTCCTCGCCGGCGTCCGCGTCCCCGTCCCGGCCGCCAGCCACGCGAGCTACCGCCACTGGCTCGACCTGCTCGCGCAGGCCGCGCGCACGCGCGCGCCGGACGACCTCACGGCGGCGGACGCGCGCACCCTCGCGGACACCCTGCGGAAGAAGTACCTCTCCGCCGGGCGCATGATCCGCTTCTACCGCCGCGTCTGGGACGTACTCGGCCTCGACGCGGAGGTCTGGCGCGCGGAAGCCCGTCTGCGCGGCGCGTCCAGCGTCGGCAGCGGGAAGGTCGGCGAATTCTACCGCCGTCTGACGACGGACGAGATCCGCCGCGTCCGCGACGCGCTGCGGCGGGCATCCCCCCTTCCGTCCGATCCAACCGCCTATGCGGACATGCTCGTCCTCGGCTACTACACGGGCCTGCGCCTCTCCGACGTGGCCGAGCTTGAACGCGGCGAGACCACGCCGGACGGCGCATTTCTCCGCCTCCAGCCCAACAAGGTCCGCCACAGCAAGAAGCGCCTTCTGCTCATCCCGCTCGTCGGCGAGGCCCGCGCGATCGTCCTGCGCCGCCGGCAGACGCCCGCCGACGGGGACTTCCTCTTCCCCGCCGCCGCGCGGAAGCGCCCGACGAAGCCCCTCACGGCCGCCTTCCGCGCCGTCGGCATCGTCAACAAGGGTCCCGCGCGCGCGAGTTTCCACTCCCTGCGCGCGACGTTCATCTCCCTCATGGACGAGGCGGGCATTCCACCCCACGTCACGGACGCCATCACCGGCCACGCGGGCGGCGGCATGCACGCGCGCTACACCCAACCGTCGGCCGAGACGCTTCAAAGGGCCGTCCTCCGGGCCATCCCGCCCCTGGTGGTTAGAAATCCGTTGAAGCAGCCCATCGGCGCTTCCCCCGATGGGCAAAGGGCATAAACGCCCTGCCACGCCGTCGCCTGCCACCCCGCCGTTGGAACTTCCGTTGGAAGATACCGCTCCCGGCCCACCTGCGCCCGACGCGGGCCCGGATGGGATGTCCGGACCTGGGTTAACTCCGGGCGTCTATACGACGGTCCTTGGACATGGAAGAAGGCACAACAAGTTAACCACCAAGTAGAACGCGAGGCCGGGTGGCCGGACGGACGAACGGTCAAGGGGCGCAAGCCCCGGAAATGAACAGAACATGAAGAAACTCATGATTGCCACGCTCGGCCTCGCCGTTGCCGGCAGCGTGTTCGGTGCCCCGCAGGTCTTCGACTACAAGGCCTCCGTCAAGCACATGTACCTGAAGGAAGTCAAGATTAAGACGTCGGGCTTCTCCGGCATCGTCTACCAGAAGTACGCGAAGTCGGCCTCCCTCAAGGGCTATCTCATCATGGACGCCGACGGCGTGACCAGCCCGACGATCAACCCGGACGCTCCTGCGGAGGCTTTCGACTACGGTCGCAACCGTGGCTTCCTCGTGGTGCAGAACTCCAAGGCCGAGGCCAAGGTGCGCGCCCCGAAGATCCTCCCGGCGGTGCTCGACGCGAAGTGGATCGACACGCAGTTCAAGAAGGCCCACAAGGCTTCCTCCGGCGTGGCCGAAGGTACGCTCTTCGTCGGCGGTGATTCCGTCGCCTGCGTCCGCACGCAGCTGGATGTGATCAACGGCGTGATTACGGGGCGTAGTGGGGCTCCGACGGCTCCGGCGGCGAGCACGCCCGGCATGTCGGCCTATGCGGACTACGTCTGGACGTCGGTCTACCTCTTCGGTCAGTTCAATGGCCCGAACTGGTTCAAGACGGGAGCCGTTTCGCCCTTTGACGTTTTCGAGGCGGCCTGGGATGCGAATCTTCCGGAGGAACTGCGGATCGATTGGGCGAACAAATCGCCCGTCAACTACTACCACGACACGTGGATGAATGGTGCCGGCATCGGCAAGTACGCCGTTCCGACTTCGACGACGGGCGACCTCTGCTGCGGTCTGACGACGACCACGACGTCCGAGATTGTTCTCGACAAGCTGACAGGCAACCTGAAGGGCGGGCTCTTCCTCTGCACCGAGAATGGTACCGATGCCAAGAGCGCGGCCTATTCGTGGTTTGACGGTGTCGCGTGGGAAGACCAGTTCAACTGTGCACGCCTTGGTGTCGCCGCGACGTTCTCGCCTGATGCTTGGCAGAACGACATGTGGAACGACGGTGCGGTCGAGCAGGAGACGACGGACGTGATCTACGGTTCGTGGTCGATCAAGTGGAACCGCAAGTTCTACGCCGCCAAGGGTGGCGTGGCGCGTGACTTGACGGAAGTCGAGGAGCGTCTGATCGTTCCTGCGGCCAATACGATCCCGCTCTGGGGTGCGATCAAGGGCGCGGCGCTCAAGCTCAACAAGTCGGCGAACGTCTACGATGGTACGGAGATTTACGGGAAGTCGGCCTCCAACCGCTTCGCGCTCCCGGTGGTCACGCCGCAGTTCGCGACCTATTACGGTCTCAAGTAAGATGCCGCGAAGCAGTCCAGTTCATCTAGACTGATTCCAAACGGGGGAGAGGGTGTGGAAACAGACCCTCTCTCCTGTACATTAGTTAACTGTTAAGCCCATTTTCTAGAAGGTACTCCCGCTGTGCGAACTCCGTTGCCCTGTCTTTGCCTCGTTGCCCTTCTCGGTTTCGGAACGGGGTGTTCCCGGGATCCCGATGCGGACTGGCGCGTCCCCCGGAAGGCGCTCCTGCTGGAAGCCTGTCCGCCCGCCGTTGCGCTCACAAACGGCGTGACGCGCCCGTTTGCGGACCTTGCGTCGAACGCCGTCCTCGTGGCCGTCAACGGGCGGGTTCTGACGAAGGGGACGTTTGAGACGCTGATGGCCCTTTACCTGAAGGGGATCCTGGACCAGAAGAAGACAAACCCCCTCGTGGCGGACAAGATGCTGGAGGAGCATCGCCGGGCGTACCCGCGTATCTTCGTCGGGCAACGGCTACTGGTCGACGAGGCGTTCAGGAGCGGGCTCGTCACGACGAACGAGGTTCTGGAGGCCGTCTCCGCGCGCATCCGCGCGGTCGCCAAGCAGAAGAAGTTACCCATCGCCCGCCTGCTGGGGGGCTACGCCCACGGCGCGCACTATTTCCTCTACGAGCAGTGCGTCTCGTATATCATCGACAAGGTCATTCACGAGAAGATTCCCCCGAAGACGACCGTGGACGAGGCATTTGTGGACGCCGTGAAGGAGCAGGTCCAGGTGGAGAATGCCGCCAGCCGGGCGACCAACGCCGTGGCGCGGGCCGCGCTTGAAAAGGCGTGTAAGCAATTCCGTTCAGGCCGGCAGACCTGGGCGGCCGTGGCCGACGATTTGGAGGCCTGCGGTTTGGGCGAGGGCGGGGACTGGGGCACGTTCACCGTCGACGATTTCGACAATGCCGCCCACGCCGCCAAGGTCTTCGCCCTCAAGGAGGGGGAACTGTCCGAGATTCTAGAAGACGACGACGGCTACCGCGTCGTGCGGGTTGACAAGATCTTGCCCGAGGAAAAGGATGCGGACGGAAACGAGCTCAATCCCGAGCGTCGCCATCTCTCCCATCTCCATGTCGACAAGCGTCCGCTCCTGATCGAGGATTCGGATCTTGTCCTGACCCGCGACCTGAAGCGGCAGATGCAGACGCAGGCCGTCAACGAATTCGTGACGGGGCTTGCCACAAACGGCCAGAACAAGGTGGTCTACCCGAACGGCATGATTTCCCCCTGAGCCATGAGGCAGGGGAACAGCCCAATGTCTTAGCCACAAAAAACGCAGAGAACGCAAAAGCGGAAGAAGAGGGTTTTCAATGGTCAACATTCGAGGAATATTTCTTGTCGCCCTGATGCTGAGTGGTGTCATGCCACTCTCGGCGACGACATTGAACCAATTTCTTTCGTCGGGATATCCGAAAGCGGGCATGGGGGTGCCCTACGGCTACAATTCGTCCTCCATGGGTGCAGGCGACCAGTCGTTTCAATGGTGCCTCGACCTAGTAGAAACAAACATGGTCAAGCCCAGTGTAACGGCCCTTGCGGCGCGCAGGCGTCCTCTCGTCATCATCTGTGGCAAGGATAGTTGTGGAACGTGTTCGGCCTTCGCGGACATGGTCAACAAGAATCCACGCGGCATGCCTACGTGGTTTGGCCGTCTTAAGATTACAACGGCCTGTTTTCGGGGGACGAAACCTGCGTGCGAAGCGGCCCGTGCGTTTATCAAAAGACATCAAGTTGGCGTAGGCGGGAACGGAGGCTTCAAGGAGTCTGAATCTGTCGATCCTTGCCATCGTGTCTATGTGTACGGTCGCTATGAAAATGGCGATCTGTATTTCGGGACGATTGGATCCATCCCGATGACGCCGGATACATACGGGACGGCCATTGCCGCCCAGATCAAGCGTTTCGACAACGACTACGACAAGCACCTACATAAGCCGCCGGCGGCGAATGCGGAGTTTACGGTGGAGGACGGATGGCAGGAGGCGACGCCGGAGACGAAACAGGTCTACGTGCCGTTCAGGCGCACGAACGATTTCGCGCGTGTCGAGACGAACCGGCTCGTCGCCACGTTCCCGGACAACACGGCGGTGACGAACGACGTCGCCTGGGGGGCGAACGCCCGGGGTGCGGAGGTTCCCGTGGCACGGCCGTCGGCGGGATGGGGCGGCATGGGCGCGCGCATCCGCCTTGAACTCCTCAGCACGAACGGCGTCTCCGTCGCGACGAACTTCATCACGTGCGTCGCCGCCACGAACGCGCTCCTCCTTCCGTCGCTTAACGCGGCCCCCCTCGCCTCGGCGTCCGACGCCGCCTGGGGCGCGTGGACGCTCTTCGAAGGCGCGGCGGCGGGTCGGCTGCCGGGCGCCGTTTCCGAAGCCAACGGGCACTTTGTGACCCATGACACGCCGACCCCCATTTCGCATGAGGCTTCGGCGTCGTTTGACGTGACGAACCGCCTGACGGTCGTCACGACGAACGACCTCTCCGCGTTCGCGTCCTTCGACGCGGCGTCCTGGACGGAGCTGACGAATCTCGTCGCGCGGGGTTCCGTCTACGTGGATGCCGGCAACACGCTCTGCGCCACAAACGACCTTGTCGCCTGGACGAATGCGGTGGCGAAGGGCGGCGACGCCCTCCGTCCGCAGACGCGGACCGTCGCCCTCGACACGGTCACCATCACCAACTTCGTCGCCGGGGAAGAGGCCCTGAAGCCGGTGGAGACGTTCACCGCCACGACGACGATCGAGGCGACGAACGAGCTGCGCGGCGTGTTCGGCGTCCTCGGCACGACGCATGCCGTTGCGTTCCCGTTCGCCGTCGCGGTCGCACTCCCGGCCACGAATGTCGTCTCGGCGCTTGCCGACGGCGAACACCCGGCGGACACGGCCTCCACCAATGCCACGCCCGTCGCGTTCTTCGTCACGGTTCTGACGGCCTCGCGCACGCTGGAGGCGGTGCGCGTCGGCTCCGAGGCGGCACGCGACCCGGACGGCGGGGACGCTCCCGTTGAGCAGCGCCACGAACATGTCTGGACCGATCCGGCCTTCACGACGAATCTCGTTGACGGGACCACGGCTGCGTACATCGCCAAGAATGCCATGCAGACGAATGTCGTGGCCTGTGCCGTCACGAACACGACCTATCTCGTCTTCGGGGGCGAAAACGGCGCAACCTCCGCCGACGACCCCGACGTGGCGAGATGTCCGTTCACCTACACCCTGACGACCAACTCCTATGCCATCACGCGCGACCAGCGCGTGGGCGAAGACATCCAGGCGTTCCAGCTGCGCGTGACGGGCGGCCTCGTATGGGACGCGCGCGTGCGTGCGTTGGCGGACACCTTTGATTCAAAGGAATTCAAGGATTGGTGCGCCGTGAGCAAGGTCGTCTGCACGGTGATCGACCAGCGCGACGCGGCGACGGGCGCCTCGCTCTTCACGCACGCTCGGGCGACGAACGGCATGCGCGGCACGCGCTTCCTCTCGCGCAACGGCCTTTCGGAGAAGGAGAACGGGGCACATTCCTCCGAGGGCGACACGTTCAAGGTCGAGTTGATCCGCCCGGACGGAACGACGGAGGATGGAGAGAAGGTGTATGAGAACGGCGTGCAGAAAGCGACGGGGCAGATCGTCTGGTCGACGACGGATCCTGCGCGTTTCGACACGGTCGCCAAGGCGCGTGCCACGCTCAACGGGGCGCTTGAACTCGCCAAGGCCGACCCCACGGAGAACCTGAACGACGATCGGACGACGCCGCTCACGCTGGCGTTCAACACGACGGTGACCAACCAGACGCTCTCGGCCCTGGATGCTGTGGATGTCTTTAGGCTGACGGGCGCCTACAGGGACAAGGCCGTGGCGTTCACGCTCACGAACACGAACAAGACGGACACGGCCGACGTCCTCTCGTTCTCCGTCTGCGACGAGGCGGGCATGGAGATTCCGCCGACCTTCGACGCGGCGGAATCGACCAACCGCGTGTGGGTCTTCAAGGCGGACGATGCCGTGTTCGTGAAGGTCTTCACGACGAACGCCCTGCCGGGGATGGTGGCCTACGGGGTGGGGGCGACGAATGCGCCGCCGTGCCCCGGAACGGTCGGCTTCAAGGTGACGGAGGCCGCGGTGACGGAGGGCGCGACCAATGCCTTCAGCATCGTCGTCACGCGCAGGGGCTACACGGGCGCGGCGTCCTGCACGGTCTCGCTTGATGAAGCCAAGATTCCCGAAGGGGAACGCGCGCGCTATGTCTGGAACGGCGACCAGACGGTGACGTGGGACGATCTTGAAAGCGGCGACAAGACGGTGGAAGTCGGCCTTGTCGATGACGGCATCTGGCATGGGCAGACCATCTTGCCGTTCACGGTGACGGTCGCGGAAGATTCGGCTGTGTCCGTCGAGGGCGATGCCTCCACGTTCACGCTCACCTACCGCGACGACGAGGTGGAGTCCGTCGGCGAACTCGCCCTTGCGGATGTGACGGGCAACAGCCTCCACGCGGCGGGGGACGGGCGGCTCTACGCCCGCGCCAGTTCGCTGATCGGAGTGGAGGTTACGCGGCGCGGCGGCTCGTGTTCGAACGTGACGGGGCGGATCGTCGCCTCAAAGGCGGATGCCGTCGTGTCGCCCGACGCCGGACAGCAGTGGTTTGAGAAGTCGCCCATGACCAACAAGACGTTCGAAGTCCGTCTGCCGTCGGTGACGGGGACGGCGAAGCCCCTTGACTGTGTGTTGACGTTGGAGGGCATGGGCATCCCCGTCGCCAAGGGCGAGAACCGTGTGACGATCCGCGTGCTGCCCGAAACGTCGCCGAAGTGGGACGGCGAGGCGGTACACGGCAACGTGGTGGATTGGACGGGCGTCCAGTACACGAAGTTCGAGCATTTTGTCGAACTGGCGGGCGATGGAGACCTCGTCAGCCACACGCCGAAGCTGATCTCCGGCGCCGTTCCGGCGGGGCTGAAGGCCACGCTCGACAAGACGAACCGCCGGCTCGTCGTCGCCGGCACGCCGACGGTGGCGGTGACGAATGGCGTCACGCTCGTCTACCAGGCCAGGGCGAAGGTCGAGGGTGTGGAGGTCTCCACGTTCCCCGTCACCCTGCACATCACGATCAAGGCGCTGGCGGACGTGAACGCGAACTTCGCCGGGGACGGGGCGAAGGCGAAGAGGGTCTGGACGGGGCTTGCGCTCCTCGATGCGGCGGACGTGGATGCCAAGGAACCCGCGCGCCTCCGGGGGCTGCTCGACCTCACCGTTTCGCCAAATGGACGCACGAGCGCGAAGTGGCGGACGGTCGAGGGGAAGACTGTGTCGTTCAGCGCGGCGGGCTTCGCGGGGATTGACGAGGCGAGCGGCGACGTCACGCTCGGGGCGACGCGCGTGGTGGCGGGCGTGGCGAACACGCTTTCGGCGACGCTCTGTGCGACGGGGGGCCTGGACGTGGCGATCGCGTCGAACGATGTGGAGGTGGCCTTCGGCACGGTGGAGGCCGACGCGGCGGCCTGGTCGAAGGACCATCCGGCGACGGATTACGTCGGTACGTATGTCGCGGCGTTCCCGGTGGACACCAATTGGGTCGAGACGGTCGCGGGCGGGACGTCCCCTCTCTGTTCCGGCGCGGCGACGCTCACGTTCCGTTTGGCGGCAGGCGCGGCGCGGACGGGACGGACGATGTTCGCGGGCGTGCTGCCGAACGGGCGGACGTTCAGCGGTTCGGCGACGCTGGCGGGGAACGCGGCGTTGCCGGTTCTGGCGGCGTCGGCGACGGACGCCTTTGCGGCGGTGCTGGACGTTGCGAAGGAGGGCGAGGTGGTGGCGGTCGAGGGCACGGAGCCGTTCTGGGCCCACCGCGAGCGGAACTTCGCTTCGCTTTCCTACGACCCGGCGTTCATTTGCTTCGGCGCGCGCTGGACGGCGCCGGACAAGGACGCGGAGCTGCCGCTTGACGTGCAGGTGCCGGGCGCGGACGGCGAGGTTGTTGCTTCGACGCGCCTAAGGCTGAACCGCACGTCGGGCGTCGTGCAGGGGGCGTTGCGCGTCAGGAACGCCGAAACGGGCCGCCTCGAGACGCGCACGGCACGCGGCGTCCTCGTCCCAAGGGGCGAGGAGGGCTTCGCGCTCTTCGGCGCCTGTTGGTGGAACGAGGTGCTGGATGCTGAACGCGACGACGGCAAGACGGTGCGCAAGACGGTGCGCGTGGGCAAGCCCTTGGGCGAGTGAAGCCGCGAAGCCGAGGTGTCGTAGCGGAAGCACGGAGCGATTCGGATGAGCGCGAATGTCCAGTTTGGAGAGGGGAGCGGGCGACCGAGGGACGGGCGGCCGGGGACGTCCGCCCCTACCATCGATGGTGTACCGGGCGGTACCATGTGCGACGGGCCGGGTGCGACGGACATCGATGGTGTACCGGGCGGTATCATGCGCGATGGGCCGGGTGCGACGGACATCGATGGTGCGACGGGCGGTATCATGCGCGATGGGACGGACGACGGCATGGTAGGGCGCGACGTCCTCGGCGCGCCGCCGCCACCGAACGGCCTTTGCGCCGTCCCGGAACGCCCCTTTAACGGTTTTTGAATTTAACGGATCGAGAGGAGAGAACAAGATGACACGAACAGGAAACGGTTGGACGCGGTGGGCGGCGTGCGCGCTGGTCGCCGCAGGGCTGACGACGGGCGGCGCCTTCGCCGAATCGCTGAAGAACGGCGATGACAACGCCTGGACGAAGACCGTCACGGTCGCGCGCGGCGAGGAGCATACGTTCTGGGTGACGGGGCTGAGCGCCGAGACGGCGGTCAGTTCCCTCAGCGTGGAGGGGAAATACTCCTACAGGGAGGACGGCGAGACCTACGAAGATTCCATCTCTCCCTCCGAGGAGGCGGAGACCTCCAACGGCGAAGGCAACCGCACCGGCCTCTACTGCCTCCTCACGTCCGACGACTGGGAAAACGTGCCGACGAGCGTCAGGAGCGTCAAGTTCACCGTCACGGTGGACGGCTTCTACGACGAGGAGGTGAAGGCGAACAACACCTTCACGTTCGGCCATGCGAAGGGGCGCGAATCCTTCCCCGGCGAGCAGAAGCCCACGATCCCCAGCGGACATCCCGACAAACCGCTCTCGCTCACCGTGAAGGAAACAGCCGATCCGACGGTTTCGTGCGGCGTGGTGGACTGTTCCTTCGACGCGCCGGAGGAGTATGAGTTTGACACCTACACCGTTAAGCTGACGCTCAAGAAGGGGCGGCGCTACTACCTTGGCGCGGACGTGCTGGACGCGGCGGCCGTCGCCTGCACGGGGACGGTGGGCCGCGTCGCGACGAACCTCTTCGCGGATGCGAAGGCCTACACGGACTGGTCGGGCTGCGCGACGGCGTTCACGTTCGTCTCGCCCCTCGACGGCTCCGCCGTGATGACGGTGAAGGGGAAACAGGACTTCGCCCTCTACCACGCCGTGCTGCCGGCCCGCACGCCGGCCAATCATGCCTTTGACGACCTCGCCGTCGGCGAGACCACCGTCGAATTCACGCCCGGGCGCGAGAACGATCCCGAAAGCGGCGCGTGGGACGGCGTCATCGACGAACGGCTCTTCCGCATCACGGGCTACAAGAAGGGCGACGCGCTCGTCTTCGCGACGGACGGCGCCTCTTGCGACCTGCTCGCGCGCCTCTACGACGCGAAGGGAACCATCCTCGCGGAGAACGTCCGCAGGGCGGACGACACGCAGGACATCCTGCTCGCCTGGACGGCGACGGCGAACTACGCGACGAACAGCGCCCTCTACGTGGGCGTGTGCCAGAAGCTCGCGGAGGACGCGGAGCCTGATGAGGCCTGCACCGTGACCCTGCGCGCGGCGGCCGTCGCGCTGGCGAACCCGACGACGCCGCTTGCGGCCGTGCCCGCCGCCGCGGAAGGCGACCCGCGCGCGGCCGAGGGCGCCGTGCCGAGCGCGGCGCGGACGCTGGGCGAAGCCGAATGGGCCAACACCTTCGTCCTCGCGGCGCGCGCCGGCGTGACGTACCATGTGAAGGCGCAGTTCGCCGACGGCGGTGCGGCGAACGGCAACGCGCTCGCGGCCGAGGTCTACACGCTCAACGGGACGCGCAAGGTCCCGCTCTCAGAAAAGGCGAACGTGGGCGGAGACCTCGACCCGGCGGCCGAGGGGTGGCTCTCCTTCACGCCGACCGCGCACGGCAACGTCTACCTCGACGTCACCGTGGCGGACAGGCCCCTCGCCTACGGCAGCGGCCAGGGCCTCCCGTTCGGCCCCTATGCGCTCGTCGCGACGGGCACCTCGGCAAGCGGCGCGCTCGGCATCCTCCAGGCGCCGATGAAGGGCGTCTCCACGGACCTGATGGGCTGGAAGATCCTCTCCGGGCCGGGCGTCACGCCCGCCAAGGAGCCGTTCTACGCGGCCGGGGCGGCCGCGCTCGTGCCGGCGGGCGCCTACACGCTCGTGGCGCGCGAGGTGAAGGAGTTCGCGAAGCCGGACGCCAAGGGCTACGCCACGGTGGACGTGGCGGCCGGGACGTCGCCGAGCGTCGCCGCCGTCTACAAGTACACCGACACGGCCGACCCGCTCGACGACTGCCCGGACACGAAGGCGAAGCATCCCACGCTCAACCGCGCCTACGCCCCCACGAAACTCGCGCCGACGGCGGCGAGGCCGGTCGAGACCGCCCGTTCGCTCTGGAAGGGTGAGAACGGCGCGGCGGACGACGTGGACTGGTTCACGTTCACGGGTGCCGAGGGCAGCTACTACCGCTTCGCGCTCTCCGGCGTGGAGGGCGCGCCGCGGATGGCGGTGTTCGGCCCGAACAACTGGACGAACGCCTGCGCCTACGTCCTGGAGCGCGACGAGGCGAAGGCCGTGCAGGTCTGCGCGGCGAAGAGGGGGACCTACTACGTGCGCGTGGCGCAGGCCGACGAGACGAACCCGGTGGACAGCGCCTACACGCTGACCGCCTCGATGGCGACGCCCGGCGTCGTCAAGCTCGCGAAGACCGCGCTCACCGTGAAGGATTCGGCGGGCCACGCGGACATCTCGGTGTCGCGCACCGGCAGGGACGGGCGCGTGCGCGTCGCCTTCCGCACGGAGGGCGCGCAGAGCGACCGCGCCGACGCCTACTACTACCCGACGAACGGCATCCTCGAATGGACGAAGGACGACAACAAGGCGAAGACGGTGCGCGTGCGCCTCGTGCCGGACGCGGCGTGGCACGCCGACCGTACGGTGAAGCTCGTCCTCTCCGCGATCCCGGAGGACGACGACGACTTCAGGCCGTCCGGCGAGTACGAGGCCGTGTTCCCCGTGGACGCGAAAACGGGCGTGACGAATGACACGGCGACAATCACCGTGACGTCCGCCGCGAAGGCGGCGCCGGGCACGGTGCAGCTCGCGTGTACGGACACGCCGAAGAAGCCGGTGGTGAACGTGAAGGCCGGCGAAGCGGTGACGCTCACGCTGGAGCGCACGGGCGGCGCGGACGGCCTCATCGCCGTGACGGCGGCGACCGCCAAGGGGACGGCCAACAAGACGGCGGGCCTCGACTACGAGGAGACGGCGGAGACGTTCACGTGGAAGGACGGCGAGACGGACCCGAAGACGCTGACGATCCGGACGAAGGCCGTGGAGGGCGACCACACGGCGAAGAAGACGTTCACCGTCAAGCTCGCCGCGAAGACCGGCAAGGACGCGGACGGGACGGCCTACGCGCGGCCCACGCTCGCGGCGGCGTCGGTCACGGTGAACATCCTCAACGAGAAGTTCGCGTCCACGATGGCCGACTTCGCGAAGACGCTGCCGAAGAACGGCGGCGTGGCGGTCAAGGAGGGGAAGGCGGGCACCTGGTTCGTCGCGGAGGACGGCTCCTTCTTCGCGTCGCCCGCGCCGGCGGACCTCACCTTCACGCTCGACGGCCCGGGACGGTTCACGTACCGGGCGGCCGGCGAGGAGACGAACCGCGTCGCCTACGTGGCGGCGGGCAAGAAGACCGTGGCGGTGAAGGGCGTGGCGGGCATCGACGCCTACACGTGGGAGCCGCTGCCGGCGGCGGCTCCGCTCGCCCCGACATGGGACAAGGCCGTGCTGCGCGCGGGCCCGGCGACGCTCGCCTTCGCGCAGGCGGCGGGCGTCTCGTACCGCGTCTACCTGCTGAACGCGGCGGAGCGGGGCGTGAAGCTCGGCGACGCGGCGACGGAAGTGCCGGCGCCCTACGCGGTCGAGCTCGCGGCGGACGCGAAGTACACGTGGCGCGTCGATTCCTACTTCGAGGGCGGCACGGTGACGAACACCCCCAAGAAGGCGTGGGCGCTTGCGACGCTCGGCGCGGACGCGCCCGGAACGCCCGTCGCGGACGGCGCGGACGCCTGGGGAAAACCGATTGCCTACGATTCGGCGTCCGCCGCCGCGACGAACATCGCGCTGCGCGTGGGCGTGAAGGCCGAGATCGCGGTCGCGGACGACACGGCCACGGCGGTGAAGTCCGTGGCGGGCACGCTGCCGACCGGGTTGAAGGTCGAGCAGGACCGCGCGAGCAAGGCGTGGTTCATCCGGGGCGTGCCGACGAAGGCGGGCGCGTTCGAGGCGCTTGTCCAGGCGACGTACAGGGACGAGGCGACGAGGAAGGCCGTGCCCGGCACGACGACGGCGTTCGGCTTCGACGTGGCGCCGCTCGGTGCGGCGGCGGGGACGTTCAACGGCCTCGCGGCGACGTCCGACACGACGAACGGGGCGCCCCGCCTCGCGAGCATCGCCCTCACGGCGGCGGCGACGGGCAAGCTGAGCGCGAAGGTGCAGATTGCCGGGAAGTCGTACACGTTCGCGGCCGCGGGTTACGAATACGCCCAGCTGGAGGCGGACGGTTCCGTGCGCCTCCAGGCGGAGCTGGAGAACGTGGCGAAGGCCGGAACGGGCCGCGAGGCGGTCACGGTCACGAACACGCTCCGCTGCGCCCTTCTCGCGTCGGCCACGAACACGGCGGCCGTGTGGCGCGACGAGCCCGTGGTCGACATCGCGTTTGCGGCCCTGCCGGACGCGAAGGGCGCGGGCTTCCAGGAGGACGTCTGGTACAACGGGCGGATCGTCCGCGACGGCGCGAAGATCGCGGACCGGGCCGAACTTGCGGCCTGGCAGGCCGAGGCCGCCGCGTTCGCCGGCTACTACACCGTCTCGCTCCCGGTCGCCGACACCACGGACGCGCCGCGCGGCAGCGGCTACCTGACGCTCACGCTGGACGCGAAGGGCAAGGCCCGGGTCGCGGGCCTGCTCGCGGACGGCACGCGGTACACGGGCAGCGCGACCTGCTCGCTCGCGGAGGAGGACGGCGCGGCCGTGGCGCGCGTGCCGGTCTTCGCCGCGAAGGCGACGACGGCGTTCGGCGGCTGGCTGACGCTGCGCGTGGTGGACGGCGTGCCGGTCGTGTCGGCGAGCCTGATCGGCGACAACCTCCTCTGGACGAGCGACGAGCCGAAGGCGACGCGCGAGGGGACTGCGGGCTTCGAGACCACCCTCCATCCGGTCGGCGGCTGGTACGACACCGTCCTGAACCTCCAACGCGCCTACCTCGAAAGCGACCTCTCGGTCTCCCTGCCGGAGGGCGACGAGGCGCTGGAGGAGATCCGCGAACTGATGGCCCTTCCCGAGGGCTATGCCTTCAAGGCGCGGCCCGACGGGACGCCCGTCACGCTCAACGGCGACAAGATGGAGGTGGAGAAGCAGAAGTTCGTGACGGGTTCGGACCGCCTCAAGGACTGGGCGGCGAGCGTGAACGCGGCCAACGTCAAGATCACGTTCAACCGCAAGACCGGTCTCGTGAACGGCTCCTTCGACCTCTGGTACGAAGGGACGAACACCACCAAGGGCGTGGTGGAGCAGAAGTCGGTCAGCGGGCTCAAGCACAACGGCGTCGTCCTGCTCGCCCGCGACCCGGACGACGGGACGCTCGACCCGGACGTCCTTTCGAGCGGCTTCTTCCTCGCGCCGCTGAAGGTCACGGACACGACGGGCGCGCGCCCGACGACCCACACGTGGAACGCCTCGTACCGCTTCGACATCAACGCGGTGTGGTCCGAGCGCAACTGGCAGGACGCGTCGGCGGGAGAGTGAGACGATGGAACGGTTCAAGATGGTTGGAACCGCGAAGGGCTGGGCGACGCATGTCGCCCGGCTCTTTGTCTTGTCGGCGGCGGTCGCCGCAGGCGGCGCGCTCTCGGGCGCGGATCTCGACGCCGCGCTCATCCAGACGACGGGGAAGCCCGCGCTCGGGACGGGCTGCTTCTACGGCTACCGCACGGCGGCGGAGGGCCCCGGGCCGACGGCGTTCGCGGACGCCCGCGACCTGGCGCGCGCCGGGAACGTCCCCCTCGTCCTCGTGTGGGGCGAGGCGAGCTGCAATCACTGTGGCACCCTCGCGGCGGAACTCAACCGGCGGAAGGACGAGGTGGCGGCGTGGCTCGCCGGGACGCGCGCCGTCTTCGCCTACTTCAAGGACGACACGGGCGGGGCGAATCCCACGCCCGCAAGCCCCTACAGGGCCTGCTACGAGGCCTGGGACTTCGCCCAGGGGACGTGCCGCGCGCGGCCGACATGGCCGCTCTTCGCGTTCTGGTACGTGCGTCCGGACGGGACGGTCGTCACGTGGGGGAGTGCCGACGACTGGACGGGCGCCACGCGCACGTTCGACAACCTGCGTGCCGCCTACGCGGCGTGGACGGAGGAGAACGGCATTGGTAACGTCCACGGGGGACGCTTCGCGGCGACGGGCACGGGGACGGACCGCTACGAGGCGCAGGCGTCCACGCCCTCCGTGGAGGTGGAACTTGTGCGCGACGGCATCGACGTGGCCTATGCGGCGACGAACCGCCTGGAAGCCGTCTGGCCGGCCGGCGTGTTGCCGGAAGGGGAGGCGCCGGAGGCCGTCGAGGTGGCGTGGGCCCCCGGCGAGGCGGAACGGCGCGTGGCGGTCGATCTGGCGCAGGGCACGCGCAAGGCCTTCCCCGTCGGCGGGCGGATCGCGCTGCGCCTGCTGGACGCGGACGGCGCCGTCGCGGAGACGAACGCGGTCCACTTCGTCGCGGACGAGGTCTCGGCGAGGTGCCCGCTCTGGAAGACGGAACGGACGGCGGAGACGCTGGACTTCGGCGAATGGACGGCGGACTACGACGCGGCGACGAACAAGGTCGCCCGGGCCGACGGCGCCGCCTACACGCTCGTGAACGTGCAGGGCTCGCTCTGGTGCCCCGACTGCGTGCGGACGGAGGCGAACTTCCTGGACCTGGCGGACGAGACGGGCCTGAACCGCTTCTGCGCCTGGGCGAAGGCCCGGCAGATCGCCCTCGTGGCGGCGGACATCCCGAACTTCAACGGCCCGGACGTCACGAACCGCAGCGGCGCCACGCTCTTCACGCGCGAGGCGTACATGGTGGGCGGTTCCGGGAGAAGCGGGCGCGCCTACCTCTCGCGCAAGGCGATTTCGGACGAAGACGCCCAGGCGGCACTGACGGCGTTCCACCATCTGGCCTCCGCCAACACGGCGCAGGGCGGTTTCCACCGTCCCGAGGACCGCAAAGCGAACAGGACCGGCGTGCCCATCTTCGTCCTTGTGCGCAAGGACGGCACGGTGGCGGGGCGCTTCACGCGCTTCGCGGCGGTGAGCCCGACGGAGGCGGACCGCGGCCATTTCGGCGCCTACGTGCAGCGCATCGAGGAGCTGATCGCGCGCGACGGCGAGGCGGCGGAGATCGAGAACAACCACTGGTCGTCGACGCCGCTGCGGCTCGCGGCGGGCGCGGCGGAGGTCGGCAGCCTGTGCCAGTCGGACGCGGCGGACGCCTTCCGCCTCGCGGGCGTGGCCGAGGGCGCCCTTGTTCGCCTCTCCCTCGCGGGGCCGTCGGACG
>OIWT01002230.1_pt1 | contig 20599 bp, 20 predicted proteins | sample 1587701 | NCBI WGS metagenome assembly OIWT01 (sample SAMEA3888904, study PRJEB22519) | human gut metagenome | biome: human gut; feature: human-associated habitat; material: faeces | place: Denmark | collected 2009
CCTGCTGGCCGGCGTGCAGAAGCCTGCGCGTTATACCGGCGGCGAGGTCAATATGGTCAGCAAGGATCCGGCAAAGGCAGACGTGCGCTTCGCCTTTTGTTTTCCGGATACCTATGAGGTGGGAATGTCCCATCTCGGGATGAAGATCCTTTATCATATTTTGAATAAGAGAGATAATTTCTACTGCGAGCGCGTCTTTGCTCCCTGGGTGGATATGGAAAAATTAATGCGCGAACACGATATCCCGCTCTATTCGCTGGAAACCTTCACGCCGGTGGGCGAATTCGACATCGTGGGCTTTACGCTGCAATACGAGATGAGCTATACCAACATCCTCAATATGCTGGAGCTGGCGCACATCCCGCTGACGTGGAAGGAGCGCGACGAGGTGAATGCGCCCTTTGTGGTCTGCGGCGGCCCCTGCGCCTTCAACCCCGAGCCGCTGGCGGATTTTGTGGACTTGTTCATGGTGGGCGACGGCGAAGAGCAGATTCTCGAGCTTTGCGAACACTACAACGCCTGGAAGCAGCGCGGCGGCACGAGAGAGGAATTTTTGCTGGAGATGGCCAACATCGAAGGCAACTATATTCCTCGCTTTTACGAGCCGGAATACGATGAAAACGGTGAATTCAAGGCGCTCAATCGCTTGCGCGACGATGTGCCGGAAAAGATCCGCAAGCGCTGCATCCCCGACCTGGATCAGGCGGAATACCCGGATAAGATCATTGTGCCGTTCACCGAGATCGTTCATGACCGCGTGATGCTGGAAGTCGCCCGCGGCTGTACCCGCGGCTGCCGCTTCTGTCAGGCGGGCATTCTCTATCGCCCGCAGCGCGAGCGCAGCATGCCGCACTTGTTGGAGCTGGCGCGCAAGCTGCTGGCCAACACGGGCTATGAGGAAATGAGCCTGTCCTCCTTGTCCACAGGCGATTATTCGCATTTGCCGGAATTGGCCCGCGCGTTGGTGGAGGAGCACGGCTGCAACCGCGTCGCCATTTCGCTGCCTTCGCTGCGCATCGATTCCGTGCTGGGCGATACGCTGGAACAGACCCAGACCATCAAAAAAACCGGCCTGACCTTCGCACCGGAAGCGGGCTCCCAGCGCCTGCGCGATGTCATCAACAAGGGCGTGACCGAGGAACAGCTGCGCGCCAGCGTCCATGAAGCCTTTGAAAAGGGATGGAGCGCCGTCAAGCTCTACACCATGTGCGGCCTGCCCACCGAGACCAATGACGATCTGGAGGGCATCGCCAACCTGGCCAAGGCCGTTGTGGACGAGTATTTCTCCGTACCCAAGGAGATCCGCCAGAAGGGGCTGCGCGTGAGCGTGAGCACTTCATCCTTCGTGCCCAAGCCCTTTACGCCTTTCCAGTGGGAGCCGCAGAACACGATGGAGCAGCTGGCTGAAAAGCAGAAGTTCCTGCGTGAAAAGCTGCGCCTGCGCTCGGTGACGTTCAGCTGGAGCGAGCCGCACCTTTCTTTCCTGGAGGCGGCTTTTGCAAGAGGAGACCGGCGGCTTTGCAAGGTCATGCTGGCGGCGCATAGACGCGGTTGCCGCTTTGACGGCTGGAACGAGGAATTCAAGTTTGACGAGTGGATGGCGGCGTTTGAGGAATGCGGGCTGACCTGCTCGCAGTTTGCCAACAAGCGCTTTGATCTGGATGCGCCGCTGCCCTGGGATCACATTGACTGCGGCGTGACCAAGGAGTTCTTAAAGCGCGAATGGCACAAAGCGCAGAACGCCCAGACCTCGCCCGACTGCCGCATCAAGTGCCATGGCTGCGGCATGAAGCAGTTCGTTAAGGGGGTGTGCAAATCATGCGAATGATCGCGGAATTTGAAAAAATGGGCCGCATGAGCTGGTTTTCCCACCTGGATCTGCAAAACACCATGCAGCGCGCGCTGCGGCGCGCCCAGCTGCCGGTGGCCTATTCGCAGGGATTCAATCCCCATGTGCTGACCTCGTTTGCCACGGCGCTGTCCGTCGGCTGCCAGAGCCGCGGGGAGGTGATGGAGGTGGAGATGGCCGGGGAGATTTCTCCGGAAGAATTTGCCGAAAAGCTCAACGCCTGTTTGCCGGACGGGCTGAAAGTCCGCCGCTGCGCGCCGGTGCCCGATTCAGCGCCTGCGCTGATGGCCAAGGTAGCGGAGGCGGGATACGACATAACTGCGCCGAACGCAGATTTGACGCAGGCGGTGGAGGCCTTTTTAAAGGCGGAGGAGGTCATGGTCGAAAAACGCTCCAAGACCAAGACCCGCCTGGTCAACATCCGCCCCATGGTGCACGAGATCACCTGCGCCTTCGACGGAAAGGACTCCCGCCTTTTCATGGTGTTGGAGCAGACCAACGCCAACGCACTGAAGGTGGAGCTGGTCATGCAGGCGCTTGCGCCGGAGCAGGAGTTCCGCTTTGTGCGCACGGCGCTCTACGCCGCGGGATCGGACGGCGCGCGCGAAGAGCTTTTTGAAGCCATACAGGAAGAAAAATGAATAAAAAGGAAATCGTTATTGATCAGGAAAAGGGCCTGACCCGCGTGGCGGTGCTGGAGGACGATGAGCTTTGCGAATTCTACCTCGAGCGCGAGGGCGCGGAAAAGCAGGCCGGAAACATCTATAAAGGGCGCGTGCAGAATGTGCTGCCTGGTATGCAGGCGGCGTTTGTGGACATCGGCACCGACCGCAACGCCTTCCTCTATCTGGGCGAGCCGGAGCTGGATAAGCGGGATTTCGTGTTCGGCGGGGAGGGAGAAGCCCCGCGCATCCAGAGGCCGAAAAAGCCTGTCAAATCCGGTCAGGAAATCATGGTGCAGGTCATCAAGGAGCCGGACGCGACCAAGGGCGCGCGCATCACCACGCACATCACACTGCCGGGGCGCTATGTTGTCCTCGCGCCGTCGGTGGATTATGTCGGCGTTTCCCGCCGTATCCGCGATGATGCGGAGCGCCAGCGCCTGAAGGAAGAGGCCGAGCGCGTTCAGCCGGAGGGCATGGGGCTGATTGTCCGCACCGCCGCCGAAGGCATGAATGCGGAGGACTTTGCCGCCGATATCGAAACCCTCACCGCAAGGTGGAAAGAGATCGAAAAACGCTTTCAGGTGCGGAAAGCGCCCTGCTGCATCCACAAGGACGAATCGCTGATCTCCCGCACGGTGCGCGACCTCTTCACGCCCGACGTGGATCGACTCGTGCTTGAAAAGGGCGAAAACGTGGAAAAAGTGCGCGAAACGCTGCGCAGTATCTCGCCGGAACTGGAAAACCGCGTCGTGCCATATGAAGGGCAGCTGCCCGTATTCGACGCTTACCGCATCGAAAGCCGGCTGGATAAGGCCCTGCAGCACAAGGTATGGCTTAAAAACGGCGGCTATCTTTACGTCGATCAGACCGAGGCGCTCACCGTCATTGACGTCAATACCGGCAAATTTGTAGGCTCCCTGGACTTGCAGGACACGGTTTTCCGCATGAACTGCGAAGCTGCGGTCGAAATTGCCCGGCAGATCCGCCTGCGCGACCTGGGCGGCATCATCATCATCGACTTTATCGACATGGAGAGCCCGGAGCATCAGCAGCAGGTCGTGGATGCGCTGCGCGACGCACTCAAGCGCGACCGCAATAAGACCAATGTTGTAGGGCTGACGGGACTGGGGCTGGTCGAAATGACGCGCAAAAAGATGCGCTCCAAGCTCTCGGAACGCATGGAAAAGACCTGTCCCTGCTGCGGCGGAACCGGCAGAGTCATGCAGGAAGAGCATACCGCGCGGCGCGCCCTGCGCGACGTGGCGAGGATTCTTTCTTCTGGCGCAAGGGAAGGCATCGTGCTTTCGGCCAACGAAGAGGTACTGGACTGCGTGCGGCAGCTGGCGCCGGAAGGGATTTATCTGAAGCCCGATAACCGGAAGCGCTCGGGGGATTACCATGTCTCCACCGAGCCGGAGAGCGAGTGCGAAGGCCTCGAGCGCACTTAACCAAATCAAAACGCGGGGAAATGCGCCGCGTTTCTTGACAGGGTTGACGCGGAGTGTTATACTGTTTAAGCCGCATGAGCAGGGTCGGCAATCATCGCTTGTCGATGAACCCGTATCAGCGAGATTGGGTAGAGGAGGTGCTCCCAGAGATGTTTGCGATTATCAAGACCGGCGGAAAGCAGTTCAAAGTGCAGAACGGCGATGTCATTTTCGTCGAGAAGCTCAACGCCGCAGAGGGCGAGACCGTCAAGTTCGACGTGCTCATGCTCGCTTCCGATGATGAGGTCAAGGTCGGAACCCCCGTTGTGGAGGGTGCTAACGTCACCGGCAAGGTGCTGGCGCACGGCAAGCAGGCCAAGATCATGGTCTTCAAGTACAAGTCCAAGAAGAACTATCGCCGCAGCGCAGGTCATCGTCAGCCTTTCACCAAGGTTGAGATCACCATCGGCTAAGTTATGACCACTATCGAAGTTTTCCATCGCGGAGCGTTGATTTCCGGCTTTTCCGCAAAGGGCCATACTGGTTATGCGGAGGAGGGCGAAGATATCGTCTGTGCGGCGGTTTCCGCTATCACGCAGACCGCGGCGATGGGACTCAAACATTACGAACCCAATACTCAATCCCGATGGAGGGTGGGCGACGACCCCGTGCTGGAGGTCGTGGTGCCGAACCCCAATCATGAAACCCAGGTGATCCTAGAAACCATGCTGCTCGGGCTTGAGGATATCCTGTCGGGCGTACCGCAATTCGTCCGGATACTCCACTCAAAGAACGGAGGTGGAACACAATGATGAATCTTCAGCTTTTTGCACATAAGAAGGGAATGGGCTCCACCCGCAACGGTCGTGATTCCGAGGCCAAGCGCCTTGGCGTCAAGCGTGCGGATGGTCAGTTCGTGCTGGCCGGCAACATTCTGGTGCGTCAGCGCGGCACCAAGATTCATCCCGGCCTCAACGTCGGCATCGGCAAGGATGATACCCTGTTCGCGACCGCGAACGGTATCGTTCGTTTCGAGCGCAAGGGCCGTGATGACAAGCAGGTGAGCGTGTACCCCAAGGAAGAGGTTGCGGCTCAGTAACTTGCAGTCTGTAAAAAGTCCATCTGAGCAATCAGATGGACTTTTTTGAGTTCAATGGAGCTTATTTATGGTAAAAATCGAAAACCTGAAGGTTGATCTGGATCAGACCTTTCATTGTGGGCAGAATTTTCGTTGGAAGCGCCAGCCGGATGGAAGCTACCTGGGCAATCCGGCAGGGCATTCCGTGCGCGCTGTGCGGCAGGGAGAGGAACTTCTTCTTTACGGCGCAAAGACGGAGGACGAGCCTTTCTGGCGGCGCTATTTCGATGCGGACAGCGATTATGCCGCGCTGCTGGCGCCCGTCATGGATGCGCATTTACAGGAGGCGCTGATTCGTTGCCCCGGCATTCGTCTGCTCGACCAGCCTTTTTTTGAGACGCTGATTTGCTTTATTCTTTCGGCCAATAACAATATTGCCAGAATCACGGGCATCGTTGAGCGCTTCTGCACCATTGTGCCGCGGGATGAAAACGGTTTGCATCTCTTTCCCACGCCGCAGCAGGTGCTTTCCGCCGGACGGGATTTTGTCGGCTCGATCGGCGCGGGTTATCGCGCGCCCTATCTTTGGGAGGCGGCGCAGCGCATGGACGACGGATTTGACGCGGATGCGCTGCGAAGCATGGACTACGAAGAGGCTTGCAAGACGATCCGCACATTCAAGGGCGTGGGCGAAAAGGTTGCGGACTGCGTGCTGCTGTTTTCCTGCGGGCAGAAGAGCGCTTTCCCTGTCGATACCTGGGTCGAAAAGCTGCTCACGCAGTGGTACGGCATGAGCGGCACGCGCTCCGGCCTCAAAAAACAAGCCAGAGCCCACTTTGGATCATACGGCGGCCTTGCGCAGCAGATGCTCTTTGCCAGCGCCATGCAGCAAAGACTGTGCCGCACGGAGGAGAAAAACACATGATTGCACAAGTTGTAAACGGTTTGGCGATCCTCATCGGAGGATTCGTCGGCAATGCGCTGCGCGGCGGCATTTCGGAGCGCTTCCGCAGCATTTTGATGCAAGCCATGGCGCTGGCCGTGATGCTGATCGGTCTGCGCGGCGCGGTGCAAACCGGCGATGTGCTCATCGTCGTGATCTCCCTGGCTGTCGGCGCGCTGCTGGGTGAAATCATCAACATTGAAAAACGGCTGGAAAATCTGGGGGATAAGCTCCGCAACCGCGTCAAGGGGGCGGGCGGCGGCTTTACCGAAGGCTTTGTTTCCGCGTCGCTGATCTTCTGCGTCGGGGCCATGGCCATCGTCGGCTCTCTGGATGCGGGTCTGCGCGGTGATTACGGCACGATCCTGACCAAATCCCTGATCGACGGCATCACCGCCGCGATGCTGGCTTCAACCCTCGGCGTGGGCGTGCTCTTTTCTGCTGCCGCGGTCTTTCTTTACCAAAGCGCCATCACGCTGCTGGCCGGCGTGCTTCAGCCGCTGCTCAGCGACGCGATCATCGCGGAAATGTCCGCTGTGGGCGGTCTGCTCATCTTCGCTATCGGTCTCAACATGCAGGGCGTCACCAAGATCCGCGTGGGCAACCTCTTGCCCGCGATTTTCGTCCCCATGGCCTACCTGCCGATACAGGATTGGCTGCAAGGCTTGTTTCACTAAAAAAAGCGCCCCGTGCGGGCGCTTTTTTGCGTTACTTGGAGGCGATCAGGATGTGCGGATCGGCGTCGGCGTTCAGCCAGCGGATCAGAGCGGTGAGATCGGATTTGGGCAGGGAGATGCAGCCGGAGGTGGGTTTGCTGCCGACGTGCAGGAAGATGGCGGAGCCGCGGCCGGGCACGGCGGAGGAGCCGTAGTTGTATTCCACGGCGACGGCCAGCGCATAGTCGGTGCGGATGCGGCCGAGCGCTTCGGCGGAGGTCCAGTCCTTATCCTGCGTGCCGTCCACCCATTGGTTGTAGAAGCGGGAATCGGGGTCGTCCACCCAGTAACTGTCGGAACGGATGGCGCGGAAAGGGTAGTCCGAATTGGGATTTTCGTCGTGACCGAAGGCAAAGCCCAGCGCGTAAAGCCCGGCGGGCGTGCATTCATCTCCCTCGCGCTTGTTCGCGGAGACGCCCTTGCGGCCGACGTGTCCGTTCGCGGAGAACGCTTTGACCCAGGCGCCGTCTGCACCGCGGTCGTAGGCGTACAGGGCGCAGGACGTCCCGTCCGCCGCAACGAGCACCAGCTGGTCAAAGGACAGATCGTCGAAGGTGAGGTTTTGCTGTTCCAACAGCCTGCTCAGCAGCGGCGGCTGATCCGGCGTGGAAGCTGGCGTGGGGGAGACGCTTGGAGAAGCGGTTTCTTCGGAAAAAACGGGATATGGAAACAAGGGGGATTCCACGGGCGCGCCGGTCGGTGCGGCGAGGAGCGGAGAGGCGGACGGCGAAGGCGGAGGTGTATCCTTGAGCTCTATCGTCGGAACAGGGGCGGTGCAGCCCGTCAGAATCAGGCAAAGCGAAAGAAATAAAAACAAAAAGCGCTTCATGACGGAACTCCTTTGCGGAGATTTTCGTTGCTCCATATTGTAAGGGGAGAAGCGCGCATTGTCAATCCGATGAAATATGAGTTGAATAAATCCGTCTGGTTTGATAAAATAAACATAAACGCAGAATTATCCGCATTTGGCGGGATAAGGGGAGGGCAGGGCTTATGACGGAGGAAAAGCCGGTATCGCTGCGGCAGATTGCGCAGATCGCAGGGGTTTCTGTGGCGACGGTTTCGCGCGTCATCCATAACAACGGGCGCTTTTCCAAAGAGACGGAGGCCCGTGTGCGCGAGGTGATCGAGCGCTATCATTACAGCCCGGATATCACCGCGCAGTCCATGCGCACCAAGCGCGTGCCCGCCGTGGGCATCCTCTATCCCGATCTGGTCAGTCAGCATCTGGCGGAGATCGTCGTTCAGCTGGAGGAGCGCCTGTTTGACCTGGGATATGCTACGTTCATCTGCGGCACGCGGGGCAACGCCGCGCGCGAGGAAGCCTACATCAAGCTCCTGCGCCAGCATAAGGTCAGCGGCATGATCTTCCTCTACGGCGCGCGCGTCGACCATCGCACTGAAATCGGGCCGCTGCCCAAGGTTTATATCGGCCGCACGCCGGAATATCTGATGGAGGAGCCGGGCGAGAATACCGTCGTCATTGAGCCGGATCACGTCCACAGCGGCTATATTGCGGCGCGGCATTTGCTGGAGAAGGGCTGCCGGAACATCCTCTTCCCCACAAGAAGGCCGCTGCTGACCAACCTGCTGCGCGGCAGAGAAGAGGGCTTTGCCAAGGCTATGGCGGAGTTCGGCGTGCAAAACCCTGAGAAAAATCTTTGCATCGTGGATGGCTTTCATGAGGAAAATGGTTATTGCAACGCTAAGAAGTGGCTGGATGAGGGCAGGGAGTTCGACGGCATCTGCGCCAACAACGATCGCTTTGCCATCGGCTGCCTGCGCGCGCTGATGGAGGACGGTGTATCGATCCCCGATCGGGTGCGCGTCATTGGACACGACGATATGCTCTTTGCCCGGTATAATTTGAAGCGCTTGTCCTCGGTGCGCGACCCCATCGACGAATTCTGCGATCTGACCATCGAATCCATGGTGCAGATGATGGATGGCAAAACGCCGGAGCAGAATCATTATGTGCTCAAGGGCAGCGTCGTGGAGCGGGAAACCACCTGAATGAAATAAACAGAAACCGGAGATAAACCATTGCAAAACAAAAGATCCTTACTGGCCGATGCAGGGCTGCTGGCGGTGGCGGTGATCTGGGGCGCGGGTTTTGCCGCGACGCAGTACGCCATTGACGCGGGGCTTGATTCGGCCATGATTTTGCTGCTGCGCTTCACCGTGGCGGCACTGGCGCTGCTGATCGTCTGCTTCAAGCAGGTGCGCACGCTGAATTTTTCCGAAGTCAAGTGGGGCGCGCTGGCGGGGCTGTTCCTGTTTCTGGGCTTCTTTTTTCAGGTGGAGGCGCAAAGCCGCTCCACGCCGTCCGGATGTGCGTTTTTGACCACGACCAATGTGCTGATGGTGCCGCTGATCTCCTGGGCAGTGACGCGCAAAAGGCCGGAGCTTAAAAACCTGTTGCTGCCTCTGCTGGCAGGCGCGGGTATCTTTGTGCTGAGCTTTAAGCCGGGACAGGGGTTTTCCTTCGGCGTGGGCGAGGTTTTGGCGCTGTGCGGCGCGTTTTTCTTCGCCTGTCAGATCATTGCGCTCGATTTTGCGTCGAAGAAAGTGGAATCGCGCAAGCTTACCTTCATGCAGATGATCACCGCGGCGGTGCTGGCGTTGGTTTATACGCTGGCGGCAGGCGGAGGATTGCCTTCGGCCGGGGCGCTGCGCGTCGGCGCGCTGCCGGTGCTGTATCTGGGCCTGATGTCTACTTGCCTGTGCTTCTTCCTGCAAACCGCGGCGCAAAAGTATGCCGATGCGACCAAGGCAGTCATCTTTCTGTCGATGGAGGGCGTGTTCGGCTCGCTGTTTTCCGTGATGCTCGGCCTGGAGCCGTTTACCTGGATGCTGGGTGTAGGCGGATCAGTGCTGTTCCTGAGCGCCGTGCTGACCGAGGTCAAACTCCCTGCAATCAAAAAACGCGCGTGAATCTCCGTCGCCCCTTCCGCATAACTATGGACAAACACGTTGTGCGGGAGGGGCGATTTTTGATGAGAAACAGGGATGTGCAGCGCACGTTTGTGATTTTGCGGCAGCTGGAGGGGAGAAGGGAATCGGGCTACGCGCGCGCCGAAACTCGAGAGGGACGGGTACGGCTGAATTTGGTGGTGCAGGGCTTTGCGCAGGACGCGCAGCCGCAAGCCTTTGCCGCCGACAGCGACGGACTGATTCACTTGGGCGCGCTGCGTCTCGATGCGCGCGGACAGGGCGGGCTGTTGGCAGAGCTGAATCCCTCGGATTTTCGCCGCGTGCAGCTGCTGCTCGTGGCGCAGACAGACGGAGAAGGTGTCGTTGTGCCGCTGGCGGGCACGGTGGGGCGCAGCGGCTGGGTGGACTGGGAGAACATCCGCGCTCTGCTGACCGAAGCGCTGCCGCCGCAGCGGAAAGAAGCGGCGGAAGAGACGAAAGTGCAGCCGGAAGCGGAACCGACAGAGCCGGCGCAGACCGAGCAGCCGGAAGCCGTGCAGGAAACGCAGCCGGAAGCGGAACCGGCAGAGCCGGCGCAGACCGAACAGCCGGAGGCTGTGCAGGAAACGCAGCCGGAAGTCCAGCCGGAGCGGCCCGTGCAGACGCAAGCCAAGCCGGAGCCGGAACCCGAGGCGGCGCAGATCATTCCGGAAGAACGCGCGGAAAACCGAGAAAAATCCGCGGCAGAGGCGGATGTATACGACCAACCTGCGCAGGAAGACCCGTCGGGTGCGGCGCTGCGCGAACTGCTCACGCCGCTGCCGGAAGAAAAAGTGTTGGAAATGCCGGAAAAGCTGCGGGACGTCTATTGGCCGCAGACGCTTTTTCCGCTGCACGATCTGTTCGAGCGCTTTCCGCAGGACACGACCTTTGAAGGAAGTGCGGACGAGGTGTTCATCCGCGTGCCGCTGGGCGGCGCTTACGGCGAGATCGACCACTATCTGGTGGGCGCGCGCATTGCGGACGGCTGGGTGACTGCCGTGGGCTACCTCATTCCCGGAGAATACGCCGAAACTCCGCCCGCCGGCATGAGCGGCTACGAATGGCGGGACGGCTATTGGCAGGCCTGGCAGACCGTGGAGGAATGAAAAACAGGATAAACCAGGGAGCTTTTCCAACTTTTTGCGAAGGTGGAAAAGCTCCCTTTGCGTCCTTCATTGACAGACTCCGGAAAATGCGCTATACTAACACGGTTTGTTAAGGATGTGAAAAGTGTTAATTCACGGTTTATTCACAGCTTATTCAAAGCAAGCAGTTATAATGTTTCCAGAAGGTTAATTCCGTAAACGTTTTTGAGCGGATGCGGAGGGAAGGACGAAGGAGGGCAAGAGTATGATCGAACTTAAGCACGTAACCAAACGTTACGGTGCCAAATGCGCGGTCAACGATATTTCCTTTACGATCAACAAGGGCGAAGTTCTGGGTTTCCTGGGGCGCAACGGTGCGGGCAAGAGCACCACGATGAACATGATTACCGGCTATATTTCCGCCAGCGAGGGACAGATCCTGATCGACGGAATGGATATCCTGGAGCAGCCGCGCGAAGCCAAACGCCGCATCGGCTACCTGCCGGAGCTGCCGCCGCTGTATATGGATATGACGGTAGAAGAATACTTGAAGTTCGTCTGCGAGATCAAGGAAGTGCGCCGCAAGAGCCAGAAAGCGCATCTGGATGATCTTTACAACCTGGTCAAGATCACTGATGTGCGCCATCGCCTGATCCGCAACCTCTCCAAGGGCTACAAGCAGCGCGTGGGCGTGGCGCAGGCGCTGGTGGGCAACCCCGAGGTCGTCATCATGGATGAGCCGACCGTCGGCCTTGATCCCAAGCAGATCATCGAGATCCGCAAGCTGATCTCCGGCCTGGGCGAGAACCACACCGTGGTGCTCTCCTCCCACATCCTGCATGAAGTGGCGGACGTGTGCGACCGCGTGGTCATCATCAACAAGGGGCAGATCGTCGCGCAGGATACGCTGGCCAACCTTACCCACGGCATCGGCGAATCCATCCGCCTGACGGTGCGCATCATCGGGCCGGAAAAGCCCGTCACCCGGATGCTGCGCGAGATCCCCGGCGTCAAATATGTGGAGACCCTGGGCAGCCGAGAGGCAGACAGCGTGGATTACCTCGTCGAGAGCGATTCCAAGACCGATGTGCGCCGTCCGCTGGTCAACGCGGTGCTGGCCGGCGGCTATTCGCTGCTGATGCTCAAGCCCATGGACGTCACGCTGGAGGATATTTTCCTTCAGCTCACGAGCGAAGACAAGGGAGGAATCTGAAATGCTGGCGGTACTCAAGCGCGAGCTTGACTCGTATTACTATTCCGCGATCGGCTATGTGTTTATGGGCTGCTTCCTGCTCATCGCGGGCATCTTCTTCACTTTCGGCAACATCATGAGCGCGAGCTCCTCCGTGGGCACGCTGTTTTCCAACATCACCTTCATTTTCATCCTGATTGTCCCGATCCTGACGATGAAGCTGATGAGCGACGAGCGCAAGTCCAAGACCGATCAGCTGCTGCTGACCAGCCCGCTGTCGCTGTGGTCCATTGTGCTGGGCAAGTTCTTTGCCGCCTGCACGGTGTTCCTGCTGACGCTGGTGTGCACCGGTGTTTACGTCATCATCCTCTCGGCCTACGGCAACGTTTCCGGCATGGAAGTGTTCGTCAACTACCTGGGCTTCTTCCTGATGGGCTGCTGCCTGATCTCGGTGGGTCTGTTCATGTCCACCCTGTCGGAAAACCAGGTTGCTTCCGCCATTTCCACCTTCGGCGTGATCCTTTTCCTGTATCTGCTGGATTCCATCATCTCTTCGATGTCCAGCGTGACCATGCTCTCCTGGCTGTGCACGGCGCTGAAATGGGTGTCGCTGTTTGCACGCTTTACCGACTTCTCCTCGGGAATTTTGAGCCTGACGGGCGTGATCTACATGATCAGCTTCGCAGGGATTTTCCTGCTGCTGACGGTCTACACCATTGAGAAGAGAAGATGGAGTGAGGGTTAAGACAATGAGCAACGAACAGAAGAAAAAATCCCCGTTCAGCTCCAAGAAATTCCGCCACGGCACCTTTGCCGTGCTGCTGATTGCGGCGGTGATCGTCATCACCGTCCTGCTGAACGTGGTCGTGTCCACCCTGGACAACGTCTGGGGCCTTTCCTACGATCTTTCCAGCAACAAGCTCTACACCATTTCTGCGCAGTCCAAGAAGGTTGTCTCGGCGGTCAATCAGCCCGTCAATATCTATGCGCTGATGCAGACCGGTTCCGAATCCACCACGATTGAAAACCTGCTCGAGAACTACCGCAAGCTCGCACCGGATTACATCAAGGTCACCGTGGTCGATCCCGTGCAGAACCCGACCTTTGCCAATCAGTTCACACAGGAAAGCCTTTCCACCAACTCCGTCATCGTCACCAACGGCGACGGCTCGCGCTATCGCATCATCGACCAGTATGATATGTACGAGTTCGGCTATAATTCCACGACCTATCAGAGCTACGTCAAGTCCTTCATCGGCGAACAGAAGCTGACCAACGCCATCTCCTTTGTCACGGCGGAAGAAGTCAAGAATGCGTATTTCCTCACCGGTCACCAGGAAGCGTCCAGCAGCAATCTGTCGTACCTGACGGACTACATCGAGGGAGAAAACCTTGTTGTGGACGATATTTCCGTCACCGATATCGACAAGCTCAAGAAGGGCGATATCCTCATCGTCGCCGCGCCCAAGAGCGATCTTTCCGAAGACGAGCGCGTTGCGCTCAAGGCGTTCCTCGAGGACGACGGCTACATGCTGTATCTGACCGATGCGACCTGCCCGGAGTTGCCCGGATTTGAATCGCTGCTCGACCTCTTCGGCGTCAAGATCGACCACACGCTGGTTGTCGAGGGCGACGAGAGCCAGTATTACCGCAGCCCCGCGTACCTCGTGCCCACCATCGAGACGCACGGCGTGACGGCGGGTTTGACCGAGAACCAGCAGGTGGCGGTGCTGCCCTATGCGACTTCCCTGACCCTGCCCGCGGTGGAGAAGAACACCATCGAGGCCAAGGCCATCCTGACCACCTCCAAGAAGTCCTACGCCAAGGTGAACCTCGATTCCACCGTGGCCGATAAGGAAGAGGGCGATATCGACGGCCCGCTGACCGTGGCGCTGGCACTGCGCAAGGTAGATGCCGATAACAACGATGCGGGCGGCAAGATCGTCGTGTTCGGTTCCGCAGGCTTTGTAACCTCTCAGCAGTTTTACAGCATCTCCGGCAACACCGACCTGCTGCTGGGCGCGATTCGCTGGATGAACGGCGAGGCCGATACCGTCACCATCATCGGCAAGAACCTGATGAACAACTCCCTGCGCTTCAGCAGCACGGCGGAGATGTATACCATGGCGGCCATCGCGGTGATTGTGATGCCTGCGCTGGTGCTGATTGCCGGCCTTGTGATCTGGCTCAGAAGGAGGCACCTGTAAATGGCGGATAAGATCCGAAAGGATGAAGGCGCGGAGCAGGAGCAGGTCGAAAAGATCGACCTGGGCGCTTCTCTCCGCAAGGAACATAAGGACAAAAAGCCCGTCAGCCGCATTGCGATCCTGATTGTGCTGGCGGTACTCATCGCGCTGGGCGCGGTGCTGGCCGTCGTGCTGCCCCGCGTGGTCAAAAAAGACGACGGCGAGCAGACCGAGAGCCTGAAGGTTGCGCTTTCGCCCAGCGCATCGGGCGAGGTTGTCAGCATCCATGTGCAGGGCGAGAGCGATTTCACCATCACCAAGGATGAAAGCGCCGTCTACCACGTCTCCGGCATGGAGGATGATCAGGTGAACCAGAACACCTGCGGTTCTGCCTTCAACAACGCGGCGAGCATGGAAGCCGATCAGCTCGTTGAGGCGGATGTGCAGGATCTGTCAGCCTACGGGCTGGACAATCCCTCCGCGCGCGTGACCATCGTCTATTCCGATGCGAAGCTTGAACTCGAATTGGGCGATACGTCTTCCGTCACCAAGCAGGTCTATTGCCGCGTGGCGGGCGGCAGCGATGTCTATGCGCTGCGCGCCTTCTTCGGCAATCTTTACGGCGGTTCGATTCTCCGCTACCGCGGTCTGTCCATCCCGGAGATCAGTTCTGATATCAGCGACTGCCGCTCCGTCATCATTCGCCGCCGGGGCGAAGAGCAGGTGCGCTTTAAGCCGGTGGAGAACAACGCCACCTTTGCCTCCAGCACCTGGCAGATGACCGAGCCCAAGCAGCTCTGGCTGGACACGGGCAACCTGAGCGAATTGGTCGAAAGCATCAGCAACTGCAAGCTCTACGGCTATGTTGGTAAATTTGACGATCTGTCCGCTTACGGGCTGGACGATCCGTGGTTCGAGGTCATCATGTCCGACACCAACGGCGTGCGCCGCACGCTGACGCTGGGCGACGAGGTGGAGGGTGAGAATCTCTATTATTGCAAGATCGACGACAGCGGCGAGGTTTTCACCATCAGCACCAGCTATCTCGACTTTGCGACGGACTTCAAGGTTGCGACCTATCTGGATGCGTTCACCAACATCGTTTCGATCTCTTATGTCGATGAGATGGACGTGAGCGACGGCACGACCTCCTATGCCTTGCGCATCGAGCGCCAGGAGCAGTATGACGACGACGGCAACCTCAAGACACTGGCCAACGGTCAGCCCAACTACCTGGAAACCTTCTTCGTCGATGGTAAGGAGTGCCAGGAGGCCGCCTTCAAGAGCGCTTACCAGACCATCATCGGTGTGACGATTTCCAACCTGGCGGAGGAAAGCAAGATCGACGACACGCAGAAGCCCGTGCTGACGGTGAAATACGTCCTCAACAACGGAGCCGATCCCGTGGTTATCGAATACCTCCCCTATGACATCAACAACTACTGTGTCCGCAAGGACGGCGCGATCGACCTGATCTGCAAAAAGGAGCTGGTGGACGCCATCATGCCCGCCATGGCCGACCTCAAAGCCGGCAAGCTCGACAAGGCTGAATAAACGAGATAAAAAGTGTCCGCATGAAGAATTCATGCGGACACTTTTTTCTTGCCCTTCGTCATCTCAAAGTCCGAGACGGCGGCGGACTTCCGCGTGGCGCCGGTCAATTGCAGTGACAAAGACGGGGCGGCGTGCAGGAGCGGGCGGGGGCGGTGCGGCAGGCGTATCCGCCAGCGAGACAGGCTCCCGGTCCAACGAGCGCAGGGCGACCCAGCGGTCCCCTTCGCGATTGCGCTCCTCGCGCGTGGGCTTGGTGATTTCGCCGATGGCAGCGACCAATGCATATGTAGCCAATCTGTCCATAGGGCATGCTCCTTTCCGGTTCCCTGCCATACTATGCGCCGGGCGGACGGACTGCCACAAGGAGCGCGCTGCGCCATCCAGTAGGAAAATATTCATAGCGCATTGGGGAGGGGTATGGTAAAATGGAAAAAACGGCTTGCCTTTGGGGGAAAAAGATCAGCGATGAAGCAAGATCGAACCGCCTGCGCACGGATGCTGCTGCATGGCGCGGGGATGGAGAGCGGCGGCTGTCGGCCGGAGCTGCGCTGATTCTGCTGCCGACGCAGTTCTTCGGAGATCAGAAAATCATAGAAAAAGAGTAAAGAGATAAGGGGGACTTCAAGTATGAAGTATATTGTGGCGCTGGACCAGGGAACGACCAGTTCCCGCGCCGTGGTTGTGGATGAAAACGGCAAGGTCGTCGCCGTACACGGCATGGAATTCCCGCAGATTTATCCGCAGCCGGGCTGGGTGGAGCACGACCCGGCGCAGATTCTATCCTCACAGGTGGAATCACTGAAAAAGGCCGTTGAAAAGGCGGCAATCGACCCGAAGGACATCGTGGGCATCGGCATCACCAATCAGCGCGAAACTACGATCATCTGGGATAAAGCGACGGGCAAGCCGGTTTGCAACGCCATTGTCTGGCAGTGCCGCCGCACCGCCGCCGAGATTGAACGACTCAAGGCGGAAGGCGCGAGCGAAATCATCCGCAAAAAGACCGGCCTGATTCCGGACGCCTATTTCTGCGGCAGTAAGATCCAGTGGATTCTGCGCAATGTGCCCGGCACAAGGGTTGCTGCGCAGGCGGGCGAACTGCTCTTCGGCACGGTGGATACCTGGCTGATTTGGAATCTGACGCGCGAGCACGCCCACGTCACCGATGTATCGAATGCCTCCCGCACCATGCTCTTTAACATCCATACCATGGATTGGGATCAGGAGCTGCTCGATCTGATGGAGATTCCGCACGTGCTGCTGCCCAAGGTGGTGGATTCCAGCGGTGTGGTGGGGATGCTGGACAAGAGCATCCTCGGCGTGGAGATCCCCATTGCGGGCATCGCGGGCGACCAGCAGGCGGCGCTCTTTGGGCAGGCGTGCTATGAAAAGGGTATGGTCAAGACCACCTACGGCACCGGCGGCTTTTTGCTGATGCAGACCGGCACGGAAGCGGTGGAATCGGAAAACGGACTGCTCACCACCGTCGCCTGGCGCATGGGCGGCAAGACGGAATATGCCCTGGAAGGCTCTGTGTTCGTCGCGGGTGCGTCGATCCAGTGGCTGCGCGATGAAATGAAGCTGATCTCCAGCGCAGCCGAATCCGAAGAGGTTGCGTTGTCTGTGCCCGATACCGCGGGCGTTTATGTTGTGCCCGCCTTCACCGGCATGGGCGCGCCCTATTGGGACATGTACGGCCGCGGCGCGATCGTGGGATTGACCCGCGGCGCGGGACGCGCGCACATCGTCCGCGCCACGCTGGAAGCCATCGCCTTCCAGAATGCGGACGTGATGGACGCCATGACGCGGGACAGCGGTATTCCGCTCTCTCAGATGCGCGCGGACGGCGGCGCAAGCGCCAACGGCTTTTTGATGCAGTTCCAGGCCGACGTACTCGGCATCCCTGTGGTGTGTCCTGCCGTGACGGAAACCACCGCCATGGGTGCGGCATATCTGGCCGGCCTTGCGGTGGGCGTGTGGGAAAGCCGGGAGCAGGTCGCGGCACTTTGGCGTACCGATCGCATTTTCCAGCCGCAGTGGAGCGAAGACCAGCGCGCCGAGCGCCTGCGCCAGTGGCACCGGGCGGTGCTGCGCGCCATGAGCTGGGCTGAATGACGAAATGATTCAATGATTCGACAACTACTGACAGGATTATCTGAATGGAGTATTTCCGGGCAAAGCCGGACGGGAGTTTCCCGTCCGGCTTTGTTGATGAATGAGATAAGAAGGATGTGCAAGTAGATTATCGAATGAAAAATAGTATAAAAATTGCTGGAATCGGTTGACGAGATGATATTTTTGTCTTAGAATAAATGCGTTCAATGGAGAACAAAATGGATGCTCGGCAGCAATACGATTATACTGCTTGTGTATTTTTGTGTTGTCATGTCTCGACCCCAATGACGACAAAAGGAGGAATCTCGATGGATAGGATCAGAGTACTCGCAGCAGATGACAACCCTCTCGTGCGAAAACAGTTGGAGGCGTTTCTGAATGGAAAGGACGATCTAGAGCTGGTCGGCGTTGCCGAAGACGGCACAGGCGCACTGGAAATCATGCGCGAAAAGCCGGTTGACGTGTTGCTGCTCGACATGGTGATGCCAAAAATGGACGGCTTTTCCGTACTCAAAGAAATGAACACGCTCGATCTCGTGCACAAGCCGCACGTCATCGTCATTACCGCCTTGATGCGCGATGATTTCATTCAACGCGCACTCAGCCTCGGTGTCGATTACTATATGCTCAAGCCGTTTGATACGGATCTGGTTTACCAACGCATCCGCGAACTGGGCGGCGCGTCGGAAAACAGCGTCGTGCTCCCTGTCCGCCCTGCGCGGGAGGCGGCGTGTTCACTGGACGAACGCATTGCCAACATCTTTCTGTCCATGGGAATTCCCGCGCACATCAAGGGCTATCACTTCCTGCGCGAGGCCATCAAGCTCGTGGTCAGCGACCGCGAGATGATCAACGCCATCACCAAGGATTTATATCCCACCGTGGCGATGAACTTCAACACGACCTCCTCTAAAGTGGAGCGCGCCATTCGCCACGCCATCGACGTCGCCTGGACGCGCGGGCAGATGGAAAACATCAATCTGCTCTTCGGCTCACGGCTTTATGTGAAGCACGATAAGCCTACCAACGGCGAGTTTATCGCAATGATTGCCGACCGTCTGGCTATTGAAAAGAGCGCATAACCTCTGCCTTGCCGCCATATATATCCTGCAAGACGAAGGCTGTGTGGAGGCAAGGAGGGTTTGAATATGGCAGGCAGATTGCATAGAGAAGAGATGCCCGTCGAACGCCTGGTGGGGACGGGAAGCGTGCAGATTCAGGCGGAAAATTCCGTCATGCTCAGCGGCGGCGACCGGGAGGTGACGCTGATTTCCGTCCAAGCCGTGCCGGAGCTGAAGCAGACGGAAGCGCAGACCGGGGGCGTCGCCGTACAGGGCGCGGTGGAATGCCGGGTGCTCTATCTGGACGGCGAAGGTCAGCTGCGCACGCGGAATGCACAGGCGGGTTTTGCCACAGTGATGCCCGTGCCGGATGCAGAACCGGGGATGCAGGTGCAGGTGATGCCCACCGTGACCGGCGCGGAAGCGTCTGAGCGGGACGGAAAGCTCGACCTCAGCGTACAGGTTTCGCTGGAAGGGCTTGTTCGCAGCCGGGAAGAAGTGCCGCTGCCTACCGGGCTGGAGGGCGATGCGCCGGTGGCAGAGCAGCACAGCGCCCTGCCCGTGCTCCGCAGAACGGCGGTTGCCGTAGAACGGCGCACATTTTCGGAAAACTTCCCGCTCGATGACGAGAGTTATACCCGCGTCGTCACGACCGAAGCACAGGCAAGGATCGAGCAGACCGTTCCGACGGAGGGCATGGTCACGGTTTCGGGCAGCGTGCTGGTGGATAACCTCATGGCGGGCGGCGAGAACGACGCACCCATTCGCTGGCAGGCGGAATCGCTGCCCTTTGAGATCGACGTAACGGACGCGGGCTTTGCGGCGGAGCAGCAGGTCAGCGCTGTCGCCCGCGTTCGGGATCTGACCAGCGAAGTGGTCTTTAGGCAGGATGGCGAGGAAGAGGAGGGCAACCTGCACATCGAGTATGTGCTGGAGATCGTCGTGACCGCGCAGGAGGAAGAGGAACATTCCGTGGTCAGCGACGCCTATCCGCTGGACGGGGAGCCCTTTCGGGCAGAGCAGACCGAGATCGGCTCGATCACGTCGGATGAAACGGTCGGGCAGACGCAGATCATCGGCGCAGAAATCGAGTTGCCGCCGGAGATTCCCGCCATGCAGGAGCTGATCGGCGCGTTCTCCGCGCCGGTCGCACTGGAAACCGTGGGCGACGATGCGGCGCACGCCGAAGGGCTGATGCGCGTGACGCTGCTCTACCGCCCGCAGGATGACCCGGCCGCGCTGGCTTCGTATACGCAGGAGATACCCTTTGCGCTGGATTTTGACCGTATCAGCGGCCTGTCGCAGATTTCCGGCGCGCAGATCGGCCGGGTGGAGTCCGAAAAGCTCGCGCCCGACCGCGCGCAGGTGCGCATTCCCCTGACGCTGACGGCGGAAAAGGTGGAAACCGCATCCGTGCCGGTGTTGGCGGACGTTGCCTTTGAGGGCGAGCCGGCGTCGCTGCCCAAGGGCGTGGTGCTGTATTATCCGCGGGAAGGGGAGAGCGAATGGGAGATCGCCAAGCGGTTCCGCTTTTCGCAGGAAGCGCTGCAAAAGCGCAATCCGGAGGGCAAGGCACCCTATCTGATCTTCCGGCGCTTGACCGGGGAGTAAAAAATATGCTATTCTTCTTCCGAAGTAAGCGGCCCGCAGGGCCGCAAGGAGGCGCAGTTCTTTGGAAGAAGTGGTGTTGCAGGCGCGCGCGAAGGTCAATCTGACTATGGACGTATTGTCCCGACGGGCGGACGGGTATCATGAGGTCGATTTGCTGATGCT
>OIWT01002232.1_pt1 | contig 20586 bp, 18 predicted proteins | sample 1587701 | NCBI WGS metagenome assembly OIWT01 (sample SAMEA3888904, study PRJEB22519) | human gut metagenome | biome: human gut; feature: human-associated habitat; material: faeces | place: Denmark | collected 2009
TCCAAAGGCCCCAAATCGCCAACTCAGCGGTCTGGAGCCTTGAATTATCCTTGTTCCTACAAAATCAAAGTGTCAAAGACAGGAAAATAGACAAAGAATCAGTGACTTCAAAGTTTTTCTGCTATTCTTTTAATATTGGCTTCATATTGGTTCATTCGACTGAAAGATAAAGAATGAAATATTGCTATATTTGTATTTCCAAAACAGCGGTTTCGGAAATACTGGTTTCTTAACTTGGTGATATTCAGTATGAGGTTTTTTACAGAAAAAGATAGAGACCTTTATCCGCGCAACAGGAAAATTCAGCGGCTACAAGATAGAGCAAAGGTCTTTGTCGATGCGTGATATGTAGTACCTTATTTCAGCACCTCATCCATATTGGTATAATTCAGCAGTTTGATTTCTCCGGCGGTGTTCTCGAAGTTGCCTGCATATACAACTGCTTTGCCATCTACCGGTGCTTTGACCCATTCGTCTATCCGCTTCAATGCCTTCTCGAAGTCTTTGTGGTAAGTCATTGATGATTTAATCTCAATACCGTATAGTCTTGTATTTCTTTTTAGCAACAGATCAATCTCATTCTGGTTCGAGTCCCTGTAGAAATAGAGATTGCTTTCTTTGCCCTGGTTATATCGTTGTTTCAAAGCCTCTGTAACGACAAAATTCTCAAACAGCGCCCCGCGCATCTTGTCTCGTGAAAGTTGTTCAGGCGATTCGATGCCGAGTAGGTAGCAGGCTAATCCTGTGTCTAAAAAATATAGTTTAGGCATTTTTGTAAGTCTTTTGCTTGTGTTTTCGAAATATGGCGGCAGCAGAGTCACTATGTAGGATGCTTGTAGCACCGATAGCCACGAGGTGATCGTGTTAGGGCTGACACCTATCTCGTTTGCCAGTTCTGATGCTTTGAACAAAGATCCGATTCGCCCGGCACATAGTTTTATAAATATGTGGAACTGCATCATATCCTTGATTTGCAGTAGGTCTCGCACGTCCCTGTCCAAGTATGTTTTCATATATGCGGGATATAGAAATTCCGGTACATTGCGCCCCGAATATATTGCCGGATAAAATCCATTGAACAGTAATTTGTCAAGTGGTACATCTGCCGTCAGATCCTTTGTCTCAGAGTATGACAGAGGCATAAGCTCAAAGACGGCTGTACGTCCGGCCAACGACTGAGTGACCCTCTTGAGCATCGCGAACTGCGAACTACCGGAGAGAATGTACCTCTTGTCGGGATGCTCGTCTACAATGCCTTGAATGTATGACAAAAGATCCGGTGCGTTATGAACCTCATCGAGAATCATTCCCTCCTCATTCTGATTCAGAAAGGCGATCGGATCATTCTCGGCAAAACTCCGGATGTCAAGGCTCTCCAGTGAGTAATATGGCAAATGAGGGAACAGATTGCGTATCAGCGTCGTTTTGCCGGACTGACGGGGGCCGGTGACGGTTATTACTGAGAAATAACGATAGGCTTCCTCAAGTACTGAGGATAATTCCCTGTGGATGTACTTCGCTTCCATATCTATGCAATTCTGAAGTTCTACTGCAAAATTACATAAATATTTCGGATTTATAAATTATTTCCGACCGACTTTGTCAATCATAGATGTGGCGTTCACGTATTTTGAAAATTTTTCCGAGCGACTTTTCATCTGATCAGACGGAAAGTCACTCGTTTTTTTAGATGCGTAAGTCGATGATACGCTGATCAGTTTTTTGAGAATTCGGCCGGACAAACCACTTGGAGCGACACGTCCTTTGTTATTTGTCGGATGTTGAATATCTTTGCATCACATAATTGAGACTTATCGACAATGAGATCAAATACCGTTAACATGACTGTTGTCGGAATCCGCCTTGTCGGCATTCTGCTGTGTGTTCTGTCGCTTTCTTCCTGCGTCTGGAACTCTTGCAGGGATGTCAAACGAGCTCTTTCCAATGCCGATGAGGTGATGTGGACCCACCCCGACAGCGCCCTTGCAATCCTTGAGTCCGTGGACACCCTTGACCTTCGGACCAAGTCGCTCCGCGCGAGATATTCACTGCTTTATACTATGGCGCTGGACAGGAACGACATATTCTCTACGGATTTGAAGGTCATAACGCCGGCGGTGCGGTATTACGAACGCCGGGGAACCGATGATGAGAAGATGAAGACATTCTATTATCTTGGGACGGTGCAGCATAATGCGGGAGATCTGCAATCCGCCATTGCCAGCTACATACGGGCCAAAGAATATTCATATACCTCTAATAATTTGATTTTCATGGGGCTCATTTCCTCGACAATCGCAGATGTATATAGACAGAACAAAAATTACTACGAGTCAATGTCTTATGCCAAAGAGATATAGACCGAAAAGATTCCTTAAGATGAGGCAGGTTATTTTTTGAAGGTTACTTAATGCCCGTCCAAAGTTACGTCTTTGCCTACAGTTTTCCAATTTCTTCGGTCGCCGGCAGGTATTTATGATGATTATTCAAAAAAGACGCGGCGGAAATTTGGTCAACTGAAAAAAGTGTCATACCTTTGACGGAACAAGATGCGACCCGTCGCGGTGGTTATATATTTTTCGGAATATTCCGAATAATGTGAAAGATTGTAGTCGCCGAGGGTTGATTTTGTTTGAGATTGACACATAATTATTAACACGCCCCTGAGGGTTCAGGGACACTAATGACTTTTTTATCGTACATTTCGCTATGGAAGTAAAGAACGCTGTAGCCGGAACGCTGGAGTCAGGTGACATCATGATCCAGATCGCCCCGGCCGAGACGAAAGGTCTGCACATCGACCTGGACAGTTCTGTGGCCGCCCAGTTCGGCAGGCAGATCCGTCAGGTCATTGAGGAAACTCTTACCGAATTCGGACTGGAGGACGCTGACATCAAGGCGGTTGACAAGGGAGCCAGGGATTGCACCATCCGTGCCAGGGTGACCGCCGCCGCCGTGCGCGCCACAGGAAAAGATGTTTGGGCTTAGTTTAGGTTGAGGAATAAGTCGCGGCGCCAGGGACCAAAGGTGCGCGGGTTATTCCGATAATCAGTTACGATTATGGAAAGATTAAGAAGAACAATGATGTTCGTTCCGGGCAACAATCCCGGAATGATGCAGGATGCCTTCATCTACGGGCCGGACTCGATCATGCTCGACCTGGAGGACTCCGTGACCATGGCTGAGAAAGACGCCGCGCGTCTGCTCGTCCACAACGCTCTGAAGTCAATCGACTACGGCGACACCGAAATGGTTGTCCGCATCAATCCCCTCAGCACACCTTACGGACGCAAGGACGTGGAGGCTGTCGTGAAGGCCGGCGTGCAGGTGATCCGCATGCCGAAGACCGAGACCGCCGACGAGGTCCGCGAGCTGGAGGCGGAGATTGAGAAGGTCGAGAAGGAACTGGGATGCCTTGGCAGAACCCGCATGATGGCCGCCATCGAAAGCGCCGAGGGTATCTGCAACGCGTTCGCGATCGCTAAGGCTTCCAAGAGGATGATGGGCATCGCCCTCGGAGCCGAGGACTATTGCGCCAACCTCAAGACCCAGCGTACCCCGGGTGGAGCCGAGCTGCTCTATGCCCGCGAGACCATCGTGGTGGCCGCCAGGGCCGCAGGGATCGACGCTCTCGACACGGTATATTCAAACCTCGATGATATGGAGACATTCCGCAAGGAGGTCGAGCTCATCAAGACTCTCGGATTCGACGGCAAGTCCATCATCAACCCTCGTCAGATCCAGATCGTGAACGAGGTGTTCGCCCCGACCGAGAAGGCCATCGAGAAGGCTAAGAAGATTCTCGCCGCCATCAAGGAGGCTGAGAAACGCGGCTCGGGTGTCATCGCCGTCAACGGCAAGATGGTTGACCGTCCTGTTGTCATCAGGGCTCAGCGCACCATCGATCTCGCCATCGCTTCAGGCATATTAACAAAGGAGGAAGTTTATGAGTAATATAAGGGAAAGGGCGGCGCTTGTCGATAAGGTTGCCGCCGCAATGGGCAAGAAGGTGTACTCGGGAGAGACTCCGAAAAACACCACATTCCGCAAGGATCTTCAGAAGGTTCAGTCCAAGGTGGTTACACTTGAGGATGCCATCAGGCTCAGCGGCCTGAAAGACGGAATGACAATCTCCTTCCACCACCATTTCAGAGGCGGTGACAAGGTTGTGAACATGGTCGTTGGCAAACTGGCCGAGATGGGATTCAAGAATCTCCACCTCGCCGCATCCAGCCTCTCAGACGTTCACGCTCCGCTGATCGACCACATCAAGAACGGGGTGATCACAAAGATCTCCACCTCCGGGCTCCGTGGCGAGCTTGCCAAGGAGATCTCACACGGTCTGATGAAGGAGCCTGTGGTGTTCCGCAGCCACGGAGGACGTGGCAGCGCCATTGCGAAAGGTGACCTGCACATAGACGTGGCGTTCCTGGGCGCGTCTTCCAGCGACCCTGCCGGAAACGCCAGCGGTTACTCCCGTTCCGAGCACGCCAAGTCAATCTGTGGCTCCCTCGGCTACGCCAAGCCGGACGCGCAGTATGCTGACAAGGTGGTGATCATCACCGACGATCTCGTTGACTATCCGAACACACCGAACTCCATCTCCGAGCATGATGTGGACTACGTTGTACTCGTGGATTCGGTCGGAGACTCTTCCAAGATCTCTTCCGGAGCCATCCGTGACACCAAGAACCCTCGCGACATCCTGCTTGCGATGAACGCCGCGAAGGTGATCGTCAACAGCGGCTATTTCAAGGAAGGCTTCTCGATCCAGACCGGATCCGGCGGAGCCTCGCTGGCCGCTGTCAAATATATTCGTGAGGAAATGATCAAGCGCGGCATCCACTCCAGCTTCGCGCTTGGCGGCATCACCGCCCACATGGTCAAGATGCACGAGGAAGGCCTCATCGAGCGCCTGATCGACGTGCAGTCTTTCGACAGGGTGGCAGCCGAATCAATCAAGAACGATCCTTTCCACAAGGGAGTCTCCGCCAATGAATATGCCAGCGCGGATGAGCCGGGATCAGCCGTGCACTATCTCGACATTGTGATCCTCTCGGCTCTTGAGGTGGATGTCAACTTCAATGTCAACGTGCTTGTCGGCAGTGACGGAGTCATCAGAGGAGCCGTCGGAGGACACCCTGACACAGCCGCCGATTCAGCCCTCTCGATCATCGTCTGCCCACTTATGCGTGGACGCATCCCTTGCGTTGTGGACGAGGTCACGACTCTCATCACCCCTGGCTCGACAGTCGATGTTGTAGTCACTGAATATGGCATCGCGGTCAACCCGCGCCGTCCTGAGATCGCCGAGCGTCTGAGGGAGGCCGGACTGAAGATCGTGGACATCCATGACCTCAAGGAACTGGCTCTGAAGTCCATCGGAGTCCCTGATCCGCTTCCGTTCGGAGAGAAGGTCGTGGGAGTCGTGATGAACCGTGACGGCTCCGTGATGGATGTCATAATGAACATCGAGGACTAAGACTGTTTTTTATGGAGATTACGCTTGACCAATTGCTGGCAAGTCGTGAGGAACGGGCTTCTTTCCAGAAGGAACTTTTGAAAGGTTACCCTGGAAAGACCCTGGTCTGCCTCACGGTCATAATGCCGGGTAAGGTCAAGCGTAATCTGCAATCGCTTGTGGTCGCCCAGGCTGCTGTCACGGCTCTGGTCTCGGCTTTCGGAGACTCGATGCTCAAATTCAGACTGCGAGACTTGCCGACCGGCTACGAGGCCTATCTCGTCACCCCGCTTTCCAACGAGGAAGCCAAAAAGGAGACCTGCCGGATCGAGGACACTCATCCGCTCGGCCGCCTTTTTGATTTGGATGTGATTGACGCTGACGGAGTTCCTATGTCAAGGGAGTCGGTGGGCCTGAGTCCGAGAAAATGTCTTGTCTGTGACAACGAGGCTCGCTATTGTATGCGAAACCGTACCCACACTATGGCTGAGCTCACCGCGAAGATTGACGAAATGATTGAGTCCTATGTGCGATAACCGTCACTACATAAGCGAGGCTCCGCTGTCGTTGAACTCTGTCCGGAGACGGGTCGAGGCTTTCCTCGCCGCCAACGGGCTGAGACTGGCTCCGCTGGACCGTTATGTGGTGGTGACACGCGACGAGGACGGAGACGAAATCCTTGCCGGCGGCGGTCTGGACGGCAACGTCATCAAGTGCGTCGCGGTGTCGGAATCCGCTCGCAGCGAGGGACTTATGAATATTCTCGTGTCTCGCCTCATCGCCATCGCCCGTGAGGAGGGCAGGGAATCGGTCAAGGCTTTCACTAAGCCGGAGAACGAAGGAATATTCAAAAGCCTTGGGTTCGGGTTGCTTGCGTCAGCGCCGAAGGCCATTCTGATGGAGAACGGCAGGGGAGGGCTTCCGGAGTACAGGAAGTACCTGGAGTCGCTCGCCCGTCCGGGCCGGAACGGGGCGATCGTGATGAACGCCAATCCGTTCACTAAAGGACATCGCTATCTGGTTGAGCAGGCCGCATCGCAGGTTGACAATCTTTATGTGATTGTTGTTAAGGAAGATAGGTCGCGTTTCCCTTACGTCGAAAGAAAGGCTATGATCGAGGCCGGTTGCGCCGGACTTGACAACGTGATCGTCTGCGAGGGAAGTGACTACGCCATCTCGGCGGCGACTTTCCCGACATATTTCCTGAAGAAGTTGGATGATGCCACGGACACGCAGATCGCCCTTGATCTGGATCTGTTTGTGAATCATATCGCTAAGCCTCTTGGAGTTACGGTACGTTTCGCCGGCAGTGAGCCGGAGGATGCGCTGACCCGCCGCTACAACGAGCTGATGGCGGAGATATTGCCTAACTTCGTAGAGATTCCAAGACTTGAGCAAAAAGGCAATCCGATCAGTGCCACCTCATTAAGGCGTGCTCTTGACAAAGGCAACCTCAAGGAGGCGATGGAATATATTCCAAAATCCACCGTCCCTTACTTGGTCGCAGACCTGGCCGAGCGGGCGTTGAGGATGGAACTCGACACGACCCCCAAACCGGGACTCGTGGACAGGCAGGACAACGGTGCCCACAAAGACATGGACTATGCGCTGATGTCCAAAAGCATCTCTGCATTAAGACCTTATCTGACAAGACTGGCTGTGGAGTCCGCCAAAGACATTGACCCGGCAAAGATAAAGGAGATCGGCATCGAGGCTGAAAAAGCGATGCTGAAGGCCACCAGCGGAGTGAATACCCACAAAGGAGCCCTCTTCTGCATCGGCTTGTCAGTCGCCGCGGCCTCCTGCCTGGCTTGCTCCACGGGGGCTGTGGAGGCATATTCATTCAAGGAACTTGTGTCCCGCGCCGCGTCGGAGATCCCTTCCGCCCGAGGTACGCACGGAGCCGAGGCCAAGAGAAGTTTCAAGGCTGTCGGCGCTCTGGAGAACGCCCGCGCGGCCTATCCGGAACTATTCGCAGACTGGCTGCCGTACTATCGTTCGCTGGAAGGCGACCCTTTCCGCTGCCATAAGACGCTGCTTCACATAATGACGACCCTTGACGACACCAACATCCTCCACAGGAGGGGAGCGGAGGGCCTCGCCCACGCCGAAGCCGAGGCCGCAAGGCTTCTTGAGGACTTCAGCGAGAGCGGATTGTCGTCTCTGAACAAGGATTTCATCAGGGAGAACATCTCGCCCGGCGGAAGCGCCGACATGCTGTCCCTGACGATTTTTATAGAAAGCATAATTAACAATATTTATTAACACAAAACTAATTTTATTATGGTAGAATTGATTCCCAATGGCGTTTACCTGAAAAATGGCAAGACTATCGTCAACGATGCCGCAGGAATGCCATCTGCCGATGAGGCCCGCGAAAACACTATCGCCTACAGAATTCTCCGTGCCCACGATGTGGACGGAAGCAAAGGCAAGAAGATGCGCATCAAGTTCGATGCGATGGCTTCACACGACATCACTTATGTCGGAATTATCCAGACAGCCCGCGCCAGCGGACTTGACAAGTTCCCTATCCCTTACGCGATGACCAACTGCCACAACTCTCTGTGTGCTGTCGGCGGTACCATCAACGAGGACGACCATATCTTCGGTCTCTCCGCCGCCAAGAAGTACGGTGGTATCTATGTTCCTGCCAACCAGGCGGTTATTCATCAATATGTCCGCGAGGCTCTCGCCGGTTGCGGCCGCATGATCCTCGGTTCCGACAGCCACACGCGCTACGGCTCGCTCGGCTGCATGGGTGTGGGCGAAGGTGGCGGTGAGCTTGTGAAGCAGCTCCTCCACAACACTTGGGACATCAACGCTCCTGAGGTTGTTCTGGTTTGGCTCGAAGGCAAGCCTAAGAAGGGTGTCGGCCCTCACGACGTGGCCATCTCCCTCGTCAAGGCCGTGTTCGAGAACGGTTTCGTGAAGAACAAGGTGCTTGAGTTCGCCGGCCCTGGCGTGGCCTCCCTTCCTACCGACTTCCGTAACGGAATCGACGTGATGACCACCGAGACCACCTGCCTCAGCTCTATCTGGGTGACGGACGAGAAGGTTGAGGAGTATTACAGGATGCACGAGCGTCCTGAGGCCTACAAGGAACTCCAGCCGGGTGAGATCGCCTACTACGATGCGATGATCCGCATCGATCTCTCCAAACAGGAGTCAATGATCGCCCTTCCGTTCCACCCATCCAACGCCTACACGATCCACGAGTTCCAGGCTGATCCTGAGGGAATCCTGAAGAAAGTGGAGGAGGATGCCAAGAAGCGTTTCGGCGACAAGATCACCATCGATCTTGAGAGCAAGGTGAAGGACGGGAAGGCGTTCGCCGACCAGGCCATCATCGCCGGCTGCTCCGGAGGTACCTACGACAACCTCAGCGAGGCCGCCGCGATCATGAAGGGCAAGACCATCGGCAACGACTACTTCACGATGTCAGCCTACCCACAGTCAACCCCTGTCTATCTCGCGACCACCCGCAATCACATCGCCGAGGAGTTGCTTGAGGCCGGTGTTGTGATCAAGCCGGCGTTCTGCGGACCTTGCTTCGGAGCCGGTGACGTTCCTGCCAACAACGGACTCTCGATCCGTCACACCACCCGCAACTTCCCTAACCGCGAGGGCTCGAAGCCTGGCCAGGGACAGATCTCCCTTGTCTGCCTGATGGACGCGCGCTCGATCGCCGCCACAGCCGCCAACGGTGGAGTCATCACGGCAGCCACTGACATCCAGTACGAAGACACGCACAAGCCATATTCCTTCGACGACCGCATCTACAAGAGCCGCATCTACTACGGATTCGGCAAGGCCGACCCTACCGTCGAGCTCCGCTACGGACCGAACATCAAGGACTGGCCTAAGATGTACCCGATGCAGGATAACATGCTCCTCGAACTCGCCGCTGTCATCCACGACCCTGTCACCACGACCGACGAGCTCATCCCTTCGGGCGAGACTTCCAGCTACCGTTCCAACCCGCTGAAACTCTCCGAGTTCGCTCTCTCTCGCCGTGTTCCTGAATATGTCGGGATCAGCAAGCGCATCCAGGCGGAGGATCTTGAGCGCCGCGCCGGCAAGGCTCCGCAGCACGTTCTCGACGCCCTTGCCAAGGTGGGCGCCAAACCGGAGGACACCTCGTTCGGCTCATGCGTGTTCGCCAACAAGCCTGGCGACGGCTCTGCCCGCGAGCAGGCCGCTTCCTGCCAGAAGGTGCTCGGCGGCGACGCCAACATCTGCTATGAATATGCCACCAAGCGTTACCGCAGCAACTGCATCAACTGGGGCATCGTTCCTTTCACCATCTCAAAGGAGACTCCTTTTGAATATGTAGCCGGCGATTTCGTCTATGTTCCCGGCATCCGTGAGGCCATCCTTTCGGGCAAGGAGGAGATTGACGCCAAGGTGATCAGCGCCGAAGGTGTGAAGGACATTCATCTCTACTTCCAGAATCTGACCGCTGACGAGAGGGAGATTCTCGCCGACGGTTGCCTGATGAACTTCTACGCCGCCCAGAAGAGCAAATAATCATAATCGCGCACTTTAGGCTTGCGTCCATTTTAGGGGGCTTGCAAGCCTGAGGTGCCCAGGTAATCATATTCGTAAAACACTTTAATTTTTAATATTCAGTTATGAAAAAAATTCAGATGGTCACTCCTCTCGTAGAGATGGATGGTGATGAAATGACAAGGATCCTGTGGAAGATGATTAAGGATGAGCTTATCATTCCATTTGTTGATCTGAAGACAGAATACTATGACCTCGGTCTCGTTCATCGTGACGAGACCGGCGATCAGGTGACAATCGACTCCGCCAACGCCACCAAGAAGTACGGTGTTGCCGTGAAGTGCGCCACCATCACTCCTAACGCCAAGCGTATGACCGAGTACAACCTGCATCAGATGTGGAAGAGCCCGAACGGAACGATCCGTTCGATGCTGGACGGAACGGTGTTCCGCACACCTATCACCATCCCTTCCATCTCTCCGGCAGTGAAATTCTGGAAGAAGCCTATCACCATCGCCCGTCACGCCTACGGTGATGTTTACAAGAGCGTTGACATCCGTGTCGAGGAGCCGGGAGTGGCCAAGCTCGTCTTCGAAGGCGAGAGCGGCAAGAAGGAAGAGCAGATCGTGCACACCTTCAAGGGTCCCGGCGTTCTCCAGGGAATGCACAACACCGACGCTTCCATCCGTTCTTTCGCCCACGCTTGCTTCAAGTACGCCCTTGACCTCAAGCAGAGCATCTGGTTCGCAACCAAGGACACCATCGCCAAGAAGTACGACGGACGTTTCCGTGAGATTTTCGAGGAGGTGTTCGCAGAGTACAAGGACGCTTTCGAGGCCGCCGGCATCGAGTACTTCTACACCCTTATTGATGACGCGGTCGCACGTGTGATGCGCAGCGAGGGCGGATTCATCTGGGCCTGCAAGAACTACGACGGTGACGTGATGAGCGACATGGTCTCCACGGCCTTCGGTTCCCTTGCCATGATGACCTCTGTTCTCGTCAGCCCTGACGGCAAGTACGAGTACGAGGCAGCCCACGGCACCGTGACCCGTCACTACTACAAGCACCTCCAAGGCGAGGAGACCTCCACGAACCCGATCGCGACGATCTTCGCGTGGAGCGGCGCGTTCCGCAAGAGAGGCGAGATGGACAACATTCCAGAGCTTGTCAACTATGCCGACCAGCTTGAGGCCGCCTGCTTCGACACCCTCAACGCCGGCATCGTGACCAAAGATCTCGCCAACCTAATGGAAGGCGTGACTCCTCAGGTAAAGAACTCCGCCGACTTCATCGCCGCCATCCGCGAGCGTCTCGAAAAGCGTCTCGCGTAAGGCTGCCCCGTTCAGTCGCCGGTCTTTAGGCCGCTGGGCCGGTCACGAGATTGGTTGTTGGGCTGACTTTAGGACTGGTCGCCGAGCCTGTCGAAGCGACCACCCACCCACGAACTGATTAACGTCACGAGTATAGTGGCGGCAGCAAAAAAGAATTTCCAAATTTTGCACGTTACCAAAATTTGGAAATTCTTTTTTGCTGCCTTGTTCCGCCGTTTCTTTACGCTGCACTTGCCCTACCCCCCCCTACACACACCACCTGAGTTCGAGATCCTGAGTACTGTTGACTCGGACTCTGGGACACGTGGTTGCATCATTCCAGAACAGAACGATGTACAGTCACTCATCAATTCTAATCCGTCCATAAAGAAGGTTTTGTTCAATGGCGGAAAGGCTTACAGGAAGGCTTTGGATTATGGTTGTTTGAATGTGGAAATGCCAAGTACTAGTTCGGCAAACACTCATCTTACTCAAGAAGAGCTGTTTTCTATATGGGTTAAGGAAATCAAAGAAAAGTGATGCGCAAAGACCCCGATGAGACATATTCATTGAAAGAGAAGTTGGCGGTGACGGCGGTGCTGCTTCTGCCGGTGGCGTTGGCGGTGGTGGCGATGATTGGGGAGAAGCGGCATCTGAGGGAGGTGGAAGCGATGAAGAGTAGGCCGGTGCGGTACTATGAATATGCCATCCGGCCGGTGGATACGGTTCTGAACCATCCGGTAGGTCTGCGGGGAAGGTCGTTGTTTGATGGTGGCGGACGGGGAGATGGTGTGGTGCTGAATTCCGGTGGAAGGAGCATCGTAACCGGCCTTTCCTCGGAGGAGATTCTGGAGCAGCTCAACCTTGACTATCAGGATGTCTATGACTATTACGGCGGCGCCGAGGAACTTTGGTGAATAGGAATGTTGGCGGGATATTCTTTTTAGCTGTCTCCTGTCTTGCCGGAAAACCGTTGGTACGCCAGAGGGCTCTATCCTGTACCGGTCGTGGGTTTAAGTCCCGTTGGTACGCCAGACAACTGTTTTACGTACAGGGAGCCTGTTTGCCTGCTATTTTTGAACTATGCTTTGGAGGGAATATTCCCAGAGATTCGTCCGCTCAGAATCATTCTCATATCCTTTAGGGTATCGCCCTTCCGGACATTCAGGATAAATCTTCTTTATGAACAGGATGCAGTACTTTCTGTTTGAGTACTCTGAGTTACAAGGAATCACCATGCTCCTGAGATTTATTGAAGTGTAAACATCGATTCTTTTTTCTTCTCCGGAAATCATGAATTTTTTGGAGATGAAAGTAGGTGCCTTGACTCCTTCCTCTTTGAAATGGATGAACAGTTTACATTCTCCGGTTCCTTCTATGTGATATTCCAGAACCTCGCTTTCCAGATTCTTCCCGTCATACGCTTTCATTTCACCGGACGGGAAGGTGATCTGCACTCTGATGTCAGTGACCGTCTTGGCGTTATTCTCACATTTGATTGTGACCGGCACCTGTGCGCCTGACTCCAATGGCCTTATAAAAAACAATAAAGCAAATCCGATAGTAAGTAGCAGCTTTCTTAACATATTTCTTGTTTTTTGTCTAGTTAGCGGAGTCTGAAGGTATTTATTTCAATATTGCTTTTTGTCAATGGTAGTTTATCATTATAAACATACCTTTTAGTGTTGTTGTCAAAGAAGATGTTCTCTGAAATACGAATCTTATTTTCAGGAACCATCTCTGTTATGGAGGGTGTGCAACTGATTAGTGCATAAATAAATAGAACTAATATAGGATAAATTTTCATAATGCGTTAAAAGTTTTAAAACGTTCCTAATATAATGATAATTTGCAAGAGATACAAATTATGAAATAGTCACAAACAATATTAATTACGCTGACGGTTTTGCTTAGTGTCGTTCCGGCGTTTGCCCTACCGGCGGCTGGAACCCGGACCCAGGCCACGGCGGCGTTTTCGGTACCGGCTTCTGAGGTCGGGGACGCAGCCTCTTATTACGTGTGAGTTGCGCAATTAGCGCGACTATTTTCTATAGAGGGCGAAGAGTGCGGAGCCGGAGCCAGACATCGAGGCATAGACCGCTCCGGAGTCATAGAGGGATTGCTTGATGGCGGCAAGTTCCGGATGCGCCTTGAAGACAGTGGCCTCAAAGTCGTTGACAAGATTGTCTTTCCATTCCGTGACCGGCACCGCAAGCACTGTTTTCAAATCTGAGAGTCCTGTTGGGCTGGGGCCACTCATCATTCGCTTTCCGGGAAGGTCTTGGTATTCCTCTGACGATTCTGTCATGCTTTGGTCGATGAGTCTGCGATGATCTGAATTTTCCGAAGTGTCGAAGCACCCGGGCTTCAAACTTTCCCGAGGCACTATTCCTTTATAAGCCTCCGCTGTGGAGACCACAATTCCCTCCGGAATCAGAACCTTGATCTCGTACTCGGACAGGTCAATGTCGTAAGGCTCAAGGATTTCCCCTCGCCCAGACCCGATCATAGGGCGATTGAAAACAAAGAAAGCGCAATCGCTGCCAAGTTCCGCGGCATATTCAGAAAGCCTTTGCTCGGAAAGGTTCAGGCCGCAAAGCTCGTTCAGCGCTTTGAGAGTGAAAGCCGCGTCCGCCGATCCGCCGCCAAGCCCGGCACCTACCGCTGCCTTCTTTTCCAGGAATATCTTGACCGGCGGCAGGTCAAAATCTTGTGCCAGAATGTTGTACGCCTTTGCGCACAGATCCTTGAGCGGATTCCAGTCAACACCCTCCTCCCGCGCGATCGTGATCATCAGTTTCCCGTCCTCGGATATTCCTTGCACTAATCTTCCATCCTCTGATGCGGTTACATTTCCCGAGAGAGTCGTTTCTTTTCCGTCTTCTTTGGCTGATTCGTTGAGCCTGGTTGGTTCGACAGGCTCACCAACCGATGCTTCTTGCCGGTCGCTGAGCCTGCCGGTCACTGAGCCTGTCGAAGCGTCAAAGCGTCCGTCCGGGGCTCCATACTTCGCGAACAACGCCGCCGAGCTCCGGCTGTAGTCATCTCCCGTAATGATCTCAATAGTGTCCCCGAAATCAAAGCACGGCACAAACAGCGTCTCGATGTCGTGAAACCCATCGGCACGTTTCCGCAGGACACTCAGTCCCAGATTCAGCTTGACATTCGTCTTGACAATCATATTTATCCAAATTTGCGGTCGTGGCGTTCAACTCTTTGAAAATCAGTCTAATCCTTGGCAGCCTTCGGTTGGAATCACCTTAAGGAGAAGGCTTATTGCGCTGTGTTATAACCACTTATGCGCCACGCTCTTACAGTCCCCTGATTGCGTTCTCGACAAGTTCAGCGACGGCGGTCCTGGCTGGAGTGCCGTCTGTGGAGTCTTCCGGGATGTTTTCCAGTACCGGGGCCACGAACGAGATCATCTGCAGCACCTTGGCCTCTTCCTCAGGAATGCCACGTGAGCGCATATAGAACTGCTCGTCTTCGTTCAGTTTCCCGACCGTGGCGCCGTGCGAGCACTTCACATCATCGGCATAGATCTCCAACCGTGGCTTTGTGTTGATCCTGGCCGAGTCGGAAAGCAAGATGCTGTGGTTCTCCTGGAACGCCTCGGTTCTCTGCGCCTCGGGCGCGATCACAATCTTGCCGAAGAATCCGCACTTGGCCTCCCCGGTAGCCAACCCGTTGAATGTCTGCCGGGAACGGCAGTCTCCAGTACGGTGATGCATCGTGATGTCGAACGTCACCTCATCGTGGCCGGAGCAGAGGTATATTCCCGAAAGGCGGACTTCGGAATGCGCTCCAGTCAAGTCGATCGTCAGCGGAATACGAGCCGACACTCCCGGCAGCACTATAACCGTCAGATCCAGCGCCGCATCCGCCCCCACCTCGATGTTGGACGGAATCTCGGTCACTTTGGTGGTCGGTGAGCCTGTCGAACCAACCGTCGCTTCGACACGCTCAGCGACCTCGGCTCCTGCGGCGACATCATCGGCGGAAAGCATAAAGACCTTGCGAATATGCTCTCCGTCAGCGACTTTCATTCCCGGCAAGATGGGCGAGGGAATATAATTGCCGTGGTCTATGTTTTTAGAACTGTTCAAAGCCATCCTTTTCAATCTTGTCAATCAGTTCGTAACCGCCGGTGGCCACGATACGGCCGTCCTTCAAGACGTGCACGACATCCGGCCTTACATATTCAAGAAGCTTCTGGTAGTGGGTGATGACGATCGCAGACTTTTCCGGAGTGTGCAGGGCGTTCACTCCATCGGCCACGATCTTGAGCGCGTCCACGTCCAGGCCGCTGTCCGTCTCGTCGAGGATAGCGAGGGTCGGATCGAGCATCGCCATCTGGAAGATCTCGTTCCGCTTCTTCTCTCCACCGGAGAATCCGACGTTTACCTCACGCTTGGCGAACTCCGGCTTCATCTGCACGAAGGCCATCTTCTGCTTCATAAGCTTCAGGAAATCACCGGCTTTCATCGGCTCTTTCCCCTGAGCCTTGAGCTTGGAGTTGATCGCCGTCTTCATAAAGTTCGTGATGGAGACTCCCGGAATCTCGATCGGATACTGGAAGGACATAAACAGTCCGGCCCAGGCCCTTTCCTCCGGCTTCATCGCCAGCAAATCCTTGCCATCGAACTTGATTGATCCGGCCGTCACCTCGTAGTTCGGCTTGCCGGTCAGGACAGAGGACAGGGTACTTTTCCCAGCCCCGTTCGGACCCATCACGGCGTGAATCTCACCGCGGCGGATCTCAAGGTCGATTCCCTTCAGAATCTCCTTGTCTCCGACACTTGCGTGCAGATCTTTTATCTTCAGTAATATGTCTGTCATATTCATCGTATTATGTCGTGGGCCTAAGCCCCTATTTATCAATTAATTGTTTTGTTGTCTTTAGTTGGATGTCACTAAAGGATAACGCATAAAATATTCATCTTTAATATGTTATCCACCACTGCTATCAGCGTCTTTGGTAGTTGAGCTTGTGGCTTGACAGAACTCACGAACCATCGAAGCGCCTAAGTTGTCCTGTGCGTCTGGTCACTTCGACAGGCTCTGTGACCATAGGTGTTGGCTTGGTGACCGTAAATTCGGGTTACCGGTTGGTGAGCCTGCCGGACCGCTGCGGCAAGGAATCTACCTCTCCTCTTTGTACAGCCGGTACCAAGTCCAAAGGGACCAGATGCCGTTGAGAAGGTACAATGCGCTGACGATCGGCATAAACACGAGGCCGGCGCTGAGGTAGAGGGTGATGTTCGTGATGTTCACCACCAGCCACACGATCCAGCAGTCCCACTTCTTTTGGGCGGAAAGGAACTGCGCCAACAGCGTCAGCATCAGGCCGTACGAGTCAAGCCACGGGGTTGGATCAGGTGTGAATATGTCCGTGAACCAGGCCGTGCCCAATTTGCTGAGCACGAATCCCCAGGCGGCTCCGGCAAAGGCCACGACCGTGAGAGCAGTGCACCAATCCCGCATCGACAGATGTGTCACCTTCAAGGCCGAAGCGTCTTTCGAACTCTGTTCCTCCGGCCTGGGATGTGTCCACCTCCAATGCCCGAAGGCATTGATTCCGAACGCTATCGGCTGGAGAAGCATCGCCGAGTAGAGGTGCCGCTGCCAGAACAGCGTAAACAGCAGGATGTTGTACAGGTAGCCGACCCAGAAGTTGTACTTGCTGTTGCGTCCGGCCATCACCACGCAGGTAAGTCCCGCGATGACTCCGATCAGCTCCAGAAAGCTCACTCCCGTTCCGCCAAGCGTGAACGCAATGTTTTCTATATCAAAGAACTTCATAAATGTTCAAGTCACCGCAAACCGGCAATCGTTTGCTGAAGAATTATTAAGGTGATTGCCCACCTGTTCAGGCACTTCCGTAATATTCAGAAATGCTTGTGAATATATTCATTAACCCACCGAACCTTCGAGGGAGACCTGAAGCAGTTTGGTGGCTTCTACGGCGAACTCCATCGGGAGGCGGGAAAGCACCTCGTGGGCATAGCCGTTGACGATCAGGCCGACTGCATCCTCCGGCCCGAGCCCCCTCTGGTTGCAATAGAACAGCTGCTCGTCGCTGATCTTCGAGGTCGTCGCCTCGTGTTCCACGATCGCGGTCGGGTTGGCGCTTTGGATGTCCGGGAACGTGTGCGCCCCGCACTGCGAGCCGATCAGCAGGCTGTCGCACTGCGAGTAGTTGCGCGCTCCGGCCGCTCCGGCGTTCATCCGGACCAGACCACGGTAACTGTTCTGGCTGTGACCCGCTGATATTCCTTTACTTACGATCCGGCTCTTCGTGCCGCGGCCGATGTGGATCATCTTTGTTCCGGTGTCCGCCTGCTGATAGTTGTTGGTCACGGCGACCGAGTAGAATTCCGACGAGGAGTAGTCTCCCTTCAGGATCGTGGAAGGATATTTCCAAGTGATCGCCGAACCCGTCTCGACCTGCGTCCAGCTCAGATGCGAGCCGCTGCCCTTGCATATTCCCCTTTTGGTCACGAGGTTAAGGATTCCTCCGCGCCCCTGCGCATCCCCTGGGTACCAGTTCTGCACCGTTGAATATTTCACGTCGGCGTCTTTCTCGACCACGATCTCCACCACCGCCGCGTGAAGCTGGTTCTCGTCACGCATCGGAGCCGTGCAGCCCTCCATGTAGCTCAGTTGAGACCCTTCGTCCGCCACGATGAGCGTCCTCTCGAACTGGCCTGTGCCGGCGGCGTTGATCCTGAAGTAGCTTGAAAGCTCCATCGGGCACCTGACCCCTTTGGGAATATAGCAGAAACTGCCGTCGCTGAAGACCGCCGAGTTGAGTGCCGCAAAGAAATTGTCCCCTACCGGAACCACCGAGGCGAGATATTTCCGCACCAGATCCGGATGCTCCTTGACGGCCTCCGAGAAGCTGCAGAATATGATTCCTTTCTCAGCCAGCGATGCCCTGAATGTTGTGGCCACGGAGACCGAATCGAAGACCGCGTCCACGGCCACGACTCCGGCGAGAGCCTCACGCTCCCTTACCGGGATGCCAAGTTTCTCGAACGTCTCCTCCAGCTTCGGGTCGATCTCCTTCGGGCGTTCTGAATTCTTTTTTGGGGCTGCGTAGTAGATAATGTCTTGAAAATCAATTACGGGCATGTCCAGATGCCCCCACTCGGGCATCTCCATTTTCTGCCACTTCCGGAAAGCGCCCAGCCGGAACTCCAGCATCCATTCCGGCTCTTCCTTGAGCCGTGAGATGGTACGGATGATGTCCTCGTTCAGCCCTTTGGGAATAAAGTCCTGGCCGACATCGGTGACGAAGCCCTCCTTGTACTCCTGTCTGGTGACCTCCTGAATTATCTTGTCTTCTTCCTTAATGTCCATTCCAATAAGTAGTTTCACCCTCATAATCCGCCGTGTTTGAACACAAAACGGCCTTTTGAGGATATTACTACAAAGATAGCATATTTTATTCCACAAGAAAAGTGTATTTTTGCAAGGACGGACTTATTAATTTTTGAATATACAATGAACGCATTCGGACGTAATTTCAGGGTGGAGATCTTCGGGGAGTCGCACGGGGCGGCGATCGGTGTGGTCGTGGATGGTGTCATGCCGGGGATAGAGCTTGGTGTAGAGGACTTCATGCCGGACATTCTTCGCCGCAAGAGTGGAGCGAAGGGTACCACACCACGCATCGAGGCGGACGAGCCGGAGATTCTGAGCGGAGTCTTCGATGGGCACACCACCGGAGCACCGATCGCAGTCATATTCAAGAACAACAACACTCGGTCTTCTGACTATGAGGCTCTTAAGGCTGTGCCGCGTCCAGGGCACGCCGACTATGTCGCTTCCGTCAAGTGGAACGGCTTCAATGACCCCCGTGGCGGCGGACATTTTTCGGGCAGGATAACCCTTCCGCTGGTCGCCGCCGGAGTCATCGCAAAGAAAATGTGTCAGGGGCTCAGCTTTGAGGCCGGTTTGATAGAGATCGGAGGAGAGACGGACAAGTCCAAGTGGGGCGATCTTCTGGACAAAACCTCCAAGGAAGGCGATTCGCTTGGCGGCATTGTCGAGTGCCGGGTCTCCGGAGTTCCTGCCGGTCTTGGAGAACCGTTCTTCGATTCGGTCGAGTCCCTGATTTCGCATGCTGTGTTCTCCATCCCTGGAGTCCGTGGCATAGAGTTCGGTGACGGTTTCGCATCCGCCCGGATGAAAGGCTCGGAACATAATGACTCTCTTGAGCTTAAAGAAGGTTCTGTGACCACCGTGAAGAACGGTTCCGGCGGCATCAACGGCGGTATCACGAACGGCTCTCCGGTAGTATTTCGTGTAGCCTTCAAGCCGACCTCCAGCATCACCAAATCCCAGACCACCCTCAACATCAAGACCGGCGAGCAAACCACCCTCAACGTTCCGGGCCGTCACGATGTCTGTTTCGCCCTCCGCACCCCCGTCATCGTCGAGGCCGTCACTGCCATCGTCCTCGCCGACCTAAAAGGCCGTGGCATCTAACTCCTTGATAATGAATAAAAACAAAGATCTCCTGGTGCGGAATCTAGCACCAGGACATCTTCGTTTCGCTTGAAAATCAGCCACTTACCTGCCACGGCCCCAAGAGAGAGTCGCAAAGAATTCCTGGCAACCTTATTGGACAGAGGGACGGTAAAAGCGAATCTTCATAAATGGCTTTGCAATCTCAAGAGATTTTCTTATTTTTGTGTTGTGAGCGACAGGCGGCTCTGCCTGTCCGGTAATTTTCAATTCATAAATATTTTGGCAGTGGTTGTCGATGACAAGGACGGCTGCCGAGGACGGCGACTGTTTTTGTCTGACACCAAGGCCGGTAACAAAAACAATGCTTATGAGGTATCTTATCTTTGCGGCGTTCTACAAGAACGCGGACGACTTTGAGGCCAGGTATCGTGTGCCTGTCAGTGTGAGGGAGTTTCAAGATCTCAGTTTCCTGAAACCGTATGGACTGGAGGTCCATATTGAGACGAACGGTTATATGGATTTCCGTAGAGAGGTGGGAATCAATGAACTGGTGGGATGGGTCGAGGACGGTTACGAGGAGGAGTTAAATCTGGTCCTGTCACAGTCATATTCATTTGAAAAGATTCTTATCCAAGTTGTCGAGATGGATGAGGAAGATGGATTTGTAGGGATGAGGATCTGTGACACGAAAGTAGATTTCACGGGAACCGAGGAATTGTCAAGGGTGGAGTTTACGGACACAAAGGGAGACGGTCCGAACTTTCATATTCCTTTTGACCTTCCCTGGAAAAGGTTGACACTTTTGGGTGGTTAAACTAGATTGTTTTA
>OIWT01002251.1_pt1 | contig 20423 bp, 14 predicted proteins | sample 1587701 | NCBI WGS metagenome assembly OIWT01 (sample SAMEA3888904, study PRJEB22519) | human gut metagenome | biome: human gut; feature: human-associated habitat; material: faeces | place: Denmark | collected 2009
TTGTCCCAGGGAAGCCACGGTGGGAAGCAGCGTGGGGAACACCACGCCCAGACCGGAGGAGAACAGGCTCATGACCCCTGCCGTGCAGGCCATGACCGCCGGAGCGGTATAACTGTTCATGAAGGTGGACAGGGCCGCCGTCAGCAGCTTGATACCCCCGGTCTTGATCACCAGATTCATGAGGGTACTAACGCCGGACACCATGAGCAGCACACCCCAGGGGATGGCCTTCAGGCTGTCCTTTTCCGAGGCTGCATGGCACATGAGCAGTATGGCGCTGACGGAGAAGCTGGTGAGCCCCACATTCTGTTTGAACGCAATGACCAGCACAGCCATGACCAGGAGTCCCAGCAGGGACAGCAGCTGCTGCCCGGTGAATCCGGACAGTTTCTCTTCCGTCCCCTTTTCCGGCATCTGGATCCGGTAGCCCTTGTAGTAGACAAAGGCTGCCAGGGCGATGAGGATGCCGCTGATCATCTGGGCCGTATAGATGGGCCGTACCGCAGCCACCGCATCCAGCCCGCTCTGCCGCAGCAGATCATAGGATAGCAGTCCTTCCGGGGTAATGGGACTCATGCGCCCTCCGAAACAGCCGCTGCACCCGATGATGGCCAGCATCAGAGGGTTGTAGCCCCGGGCCCTGGCCAAAGGGATGGCAATGGCCGGCATGATGGCCAGCAGGGGAATGGACCCCGGCCCGATTCCGGTAAGCAGGGCTCCCATGAGGAAGACCGCGATGGGAATCAGGTATTTGTTGCTGCCGGCCAGGCTCACGATTTTCCGGGCCAGCAGTTCGATGGTACCATTCTTGTTCAGGATGCTGAACAACAGGGTGACGCCCATCAGGTTGATGAACAGGTTGGGCTTGAAGCCCTTCAGTATTTCCGCCGTGGGAATGCCGGCCACCTTGCCCAGCACAAAGGCAAAGAGCAGGCAGACCAGGCCCACATTGGTCTTGCGGAAAAAGCCGATGGCGATGGCCACCGCCAGCAGCAGCAGAGAAATGATACCCAGCTCCATAATCCTTCCTCCTTACCGAAATACCACAGTGCAGGGGCTTTCCGTCTTCACGGTCTTCCCGGTGAAGTGGAGCTGCCCGTTTTTGCCTTCCGGCGCAAAGAACTGCAGGGTGTCACTGTCCATATTGGCCACCAGCAGCTGTCCTTCCGGCATCAGGGTCATGAACCGGGGTGTGTACCCTTCACAATTCGTCCACTGGGGATTCCCCAGCAGCCCCGTCTTCGGGTCGATGGTGTAGCTGACCACCGTTTCCTGGCCCCGGAAGGTCCCGGCATACCCTTCCCCTTCCGGCGGGATGCCCTCTTTGATCCGGTTGGACACATAGACCTGTTTCCCGTCCCGGCTCAGGACGATGGCACTGGCCATATTGGGTCCCACATACGTATCCTGCAGAGTGGGGACCACCTGTCTGGCAGTCAGCTGTCCTTTCTGATCGTCGAAATCGAACACCCGCAGGGTGCTGGCTTTTTCGTTCACCAGATACACGTGCCGATTATCCTTGCTGAACACCAGGTGGCGGGGTTCGTCGTATTTCCGGGCCTCCGCATAGGACGTGCGGGTCAGTTTGCCCGTGTTTTCGTCCAGGGCCAATACCCATACCCGATCATAGCCGCTGCCCCTTGCCTGGGTGGGGACCAACAGCCATTTGCCCGTCCGGTCCAGCACGCAGGCATGGGCGTGGGAGATGCCGCCGGCCTTGGGGCCTTCGAAATGCTCCACGCTGACCGCTTCGCCCAGGCTCCCGTCGGCCCGGATGGGCAGGCTGGCCACCGCTCCGCCCTGGAGACTGGCCACCAGCAGGAATTGATTGTTAGGGGTCACCACGCCATACACCGGGTTCTTCCCCTGGCTGTCCACCGTATCCAGGAATTCCAGGTCCCCATCTTCTTTGATGCGGAAGGCACTGACTTCATGGGCATCCCCATGGACGGTATAAAGATATTTTTTTGTCTGGTCCAGTACCAGCCAGGCCGGGTTGTCCAGAGTCTTCGTGATGCCTTCCAGCTTCCAGTTACCTTTCTCGTCGATGGTGTAGCGGGAAATGCCCTTCCCGTGGGCATAGCGCTTCGCCGTGGTCCGGCAGCCTACATATGCAGTAGTCATTTTCTTCGTTCCTTTCTCGATTTTCTGATTCGCCATCCCTACGCCCGTCCCTGCCATGCACAGCAGCATGGTGGACAGGACCAGGCGGAGCCAGCTGCTTTTTTTCATTTTTTATTCTCCTCTGCCAGTTTGGCCTTGTAGAACCGCAGCTTGCCGCCAGCCAGCAGGATTTCCACTTCCTGGTCCGTCAGTTCCAGTTTCACTGTGAACCGGTTCCCTTTGCTCAGGTTCTGGATTTCAATGGTTTTGTTCTTCATCTGGTCCCGCAGGTTGTCGATATGGAAAGTATCATCCAGGTCGATGCCATCGTAGGCCGCCTTGTCCACGAACACGGCCGGGATCACCCCGTGGTTGATCAGGTTTCCCTTATGGATGCGGGCGAAACTCTTGGCAATGACCATCTTCACGCCCAGGTACATGGGCGTGATGGCCGCATGTTCCCGGCTGGATCCCTGGCCGTAGTTCTCGCCGCCTACGATGAAGCTCTTGCCGTCCTTCTGGGCCCGTTTGGCAAAGTCCGGGTCATACCGGCAGAAGGCGTACTGGGCCATGGCCGGCATATTGCTCCGCATGGAGGAGAACTGGGCGCTGGCCGGGGTAATGTCGTCGGTGGATACGTTGTCCCGGGCCTTCAGGCTGACCTTGGCTTCCAGGGTTTCTTCCGGCGGATCGGCTACCGGCAGGGGTTTGATGTTGGGGCCCCGGACGATGGAAATGTCCCGGCCGTCTTCCGGCGGCAGCAGGAACAGGTTGTCGTTGATGGGATAGGTTTCCGGTTCCTTCACTGTACCCAGCACGCTTACATCGTCCATCACTTCCTGGGGCAGGGCCAGCCGCCCCTTGATGGCCGTGGCCGCCGCCACTTCCGGGCTCACCAGATACAGACTGGCATCCGCCGTGGAGCTGCGTCCCTTGAAATTCCGGTTGGACGTCCGCACCGAAATGCCCTTGCTGGAAGGAGCGATGCCGATGCCGCAGCAGGGGCCGCAGGCGAATTCCGTGATCCGGGCACCAGAATCCACCAGATCGGCAATGACCCCGTCCTGGAGCAGCCGCAGATAGATCTGCCGGGAGCTGATGCCCAGCACCAGACTCACATCCGGATTGATTTTATGCTCCTTCAGCACCAGGGCCACTTTTTTGAAATCACTGTAGGACCCATTGGTGCAGCTGCCGATGAACACCTGCTGGACCGGGATTTTGGGCACATCGGCCACTTTCATCACGTTGTCCGGCATATGGGGGCAGGCCACCAGGGGTTCCAGGGCATCCAGATCCAACTGGATCTCTTCGTCGTAGCCGCATCCTGCATCCGGCAGCCATTCCGTATAATCCTGTTCCCTGCCCTGGGCCTTCAGGAAAGCCCGGACCTGTCCATCTGCCGGGAATACGGAGGTGGTGGCGCCCATTTCCGCGCCCATATTGGCAATGGTCAGCCGTTCGGGAATGGACAGGGTTTCCACACCTTCTCCCACATATTCATAGACCTTGCCCACGCCGCCTTTCACCGTGGTCCGGCGGAGCATTTCCAGGATGATATCCTTGGCGGCGGTTCCCGGCCGGAGCCGGCCCTTCAGGTTCACCTTCACCACCTTGGGCATTTTCATCACATAAGGGAATCCGGCCAGGGCCACGGCGATATCCATGCCCCCTACCCCGATGGCCAGCATCCCCAGGGCTCCGCAGCTGGGCGTATGGCTGTCGCCTCCCAGGAGAAGAGTTCCCGGCTTCCCGAACCGGCTGCACTGGAGAGCATGGCAGATGCCGTTCCCGGCTTTGGACAGCACCAGCCCGTATTTCTGGGCGATGGACTGGAGATAGATATGGTCATCCGGTGTCTTGTTGTCGATCTGGAGCAGGTTGTGATCGATATAGCTGACGGACAGTTTGGTCCGCACCCGGTCCAGGTCCAGGGCTTCAAAAGCCAGATAGGCCATGACCGCATTGATGTCGTGAGTCAGGGTCTGATCCACCGTCACTTTGATTTCCTGGCCCGGCACCAGTTCCGCCGGTTCTGCCAGATGGGCCGCAAACAGTTTCTGCGTCAGATTCATTGCCATGGAAAGCACACTCCTTTGATTCCGTCTGTAAATTTTCATAGTTTCAGTAATATTTCATACTATTCTCACTTTTTCCTTGTCTATACTGTATCATGTACGCTTCCTTTTGTATAATATTAGATTATGATATACTTATAATATCAAGTTATAAGGAGTGGATGCCTATGGATTCCCGCGACCTGGAATATGTAATGGCCATTGCCCGGACCGGCAGCTTTTCCCAAGGAGCCCAGATGCTGTTCATCAGCCAGCCGGCCCTGAGCCAGTACATCCGGAGGCTGGAAAAAAATCTGGGGGTGACCCTGTTCTACCGCAACCGGAACAAGGTGGAACTCTCCCCGGCCGGCGCCTACTACGTAAAAAAAGGACAGGCCATCCTCCGACAGATGCAGGACCTGGAACAGACCATGCGCCATTGGCAGCAGGAAGAACAGCGGCAGCTGAGCATCGGAGTTTCCCAGTTCTACGGCAAATGGTTCCTGACCCCCTACCTCCAGAACATCCAGAAAAGCCTTCCCCAGTACCAGGTCCGCATCGTGGACGGGGAATCCCGGCATCTGGAGCTCCTGATGATCCAGCGGAAGCTGGACTTTGCCATCTATCCGGCGCCGGTGGTCCATCAGGAAATCCACTTCCTGCCCCTGGGAGAAGAAGAGATCCTTTTTGCCTTCAGTGAAGAGAATCCGGAGGCCATGGCCCTGCTGGCCCAAGCGGACAAGGACGGGTTCCTGGATCTCCGGTATTACCGGCATTTTCCCTTCGTCCTGCCCAAGGAAGGACTGAAAATGCACAAGGCGGCCCTGAACATCTGCCGTCATCTGGGCTTCCAGCCCCAGTCCGTCTATTCTTCCGAGAATCTGGATACGGTCTATTCCCTGGTGAACCACAACTACGGGGTGGGATTCCTGCCCGATGTGATTGCCCGGAATTACAATCCCCGGACCAATCATGTGCGCTTTTTCCATTTCAAAAGCCGCAGCAATCACCGGACCATCGGCCTGGCCTTCCGGGAGGATTCTCCGCTCCGGGCCCTGGCTCCCAAACTGGTCCGGGCCATCAAAAAAGGGACTGCGGTCTGAGCCACAGTCCCTTTTGTCTTTATTTTGCTTTTTTCATCCGGTTGTAATTGATCAGGCAGCCGGCCTTGATGATGGCCCGTTCCTCTTCCGTCAGCGGTTTGCTGTACAGGGTCAGGGGCACGGTGCCGCTTTCCTTCACCACATAAGCCGGAATGGTTTCCAGATCCCCGTCCAGGGCCTTCCGGATTTCCGGCACGTAGATCCAGTCCCCCACTTCGAAGTCCGTGGGTTCTCCCTTCAGGTGGAAGGGCAGCATCCCCCAGTTGATCACATTGCTCCGGTACCGTTTGGTGGCGTAATCCTGGGTGATGTTGGCCAGGCCTCCGATCACCCGCTGGCAGCTGGCGGCCTGTTCCCGGGCAGATCCGTCACCGGGTTTGTTGGCATACACCATGGACCCGATTTCCGTATTGGCCAGGGTGGCACTGCCCGGCAGTCCCTGTACCCGTGCCAGCACCTTGTCCACTTCCGGCAGGTCTTTTCCGGCTTCCCGGGCCAGTTCCAGTTCTTTGACGGCCTTGGTCCGTCCCACGTATTCCGGATCCCGGCGACTCAGGGTGAATTCCGCCAGCCCCATGGGGTTGGACCGGTAGGAAGAAGTTTCCCCGGAAGGGATCAGTTCATCGGTGGTGGTCACCGGGTCCAGGATCTTGGAGCACACCTTCAGCAGGATATTGTCCCCCAGAGCCGGCATTTCCGGCCAGTCCTTGATATTGGGTCCGTAGAACAGCTCCTTTTCCGGTTCCGGATTCCCGAAGCCGTTATACACCCGGGCCTTGTAGGCGCTGTCATCGAAATGGTAGGCCGGCACGTTCCCGAACGCATCAGCGAATTCTTCTGCGGAAGTCAGCCGGCCATTGTTGGCGGCAGTGGCGGCGATGCTCCGGGCATCCATGAGGGCCACGGCAGCCATCTGGCCCTGGCCCGGTTTGGACCCTTCCCGGTTGGGGAAGTTCCGGGTGGTGTGGCGGATGGACAGACCATCGTTGTTGGGGGTATCCCCCGCCCCGAAGCAGGGTCCGCAGAAGGCAGTCTTCACAACGGCCCCGGCAGCCATCAGATCGGTGAGCATGCCCTTTTTGGCCAGATCCATGTACACCGGCATGGAGGAGGGGTATACGTTCAGGGTGAATTCCCCACTGCCGATGGCTCTGCCCCGGAGCAGGTTGGCGGCTTCCACCACGTTCACATAGTTGCCCCCGGCACAGCCGCCGATGACACCTTGCTGGACCTGGAGTTTCCCGTCATGGATCTTGTCCGTCAGGCTGTAGGCAGCACGGCCCTGGGCCACTTCCGCCGCCTTTTTTTCCGTTTCCCGGAGGATGTCCCCCAGATTGGCGTTCAGTTCGTCGATTTCATAGGCATTGGAGGGATGGAAGGGCAGGGCGATCATAGGTTTCACCGTGGACAGATCCACCTGGACGCAGCCGTCATAATAGGCCACTTCCGCCGGATCCAGCTTTTTGTAGTCCCCCTCCCGGTGGTGTTCCTTCAGGAAGGCCCGGGTATCCTCATCAGTCCGCCAGATGGAGGACAGGCAGGTGGTTTCCGTGGTCATCACGTCCACCGCATTCCGGTAGTCGGTGGTCATGGAGGAGACTCCGGGACCCACGAATTCCATCACCTTGTTCTTCACATAGCCGTTTTTGTACACTGCCCGGCAGATGGCCAGGGCAATGTCGTGGGGTCCCACCCAGGGTTTGGGGCTGCCGGTAAGGTATACGGCCACCACACCGGGATAGGGGTTGTCCCAGGTATCCTTCAGGATCTGCTTGTCCAGTTCGCCGCCCCCTTCGCCTACGGCCATGGTCCCCAGAGCCCCGTACCGGGTGTGGGAGTCGGACCCCAGGATCATCTTCCCGCAGCCGGCGTGCATTTCCCGCATATACTGGTGGATGACGGCCATATGGGGCGGTACGAAGATGCCTCCGTATTTCTGGGCGGCGCTGAGGCCAAACATGTGGTCATCCTCGTTGATGGTCCCCCCTACGGCGCACAGGGAGTTGTGGCAGCAGGTGAGGATGTAGGGCATGGGGAAATTTTCCATGCCGGACGCTTTGGCGGTCTGGATGATCCCCACGTAGGTGATGTCATGGCTGGTCAGGGCATCGAAGCGGATTTTCAGATTGTCCATGTCCCCGTTCTGGTTGTGGGCTTTCAGGATGCCATAGGCAATGGTGCCCTTTTTGGCTTCTTCCTTTTGGATTTTCCGGCCCAGGGTTGCTTCTGCCCGGGACAGTTCTTCTTCCGGGATGATTTCGTTGCCATGGACCAGGTAGGCCCCGTTCTTGAACAGATTGATCATAATGAATTTTCTCCTTTTCTCTGCAGCTTATTTTCTGATGTAAATGGTGCCGTCCATAATCCGGCGGGCCGTCCGCTGGACAGCCACCCCTTTTACATCCAGGTTCCCTTCTTCCCGGACTTCCAGGTCAGGATAGACGTTCATCACTCCGCTTGGGTGCCCCAGCCGGATGGCCTGCCGGCCTTCAGGCTGTCTGCCCAGTGTCTTTTCGATGATGGACCCCTGTACGAAAGCCGCCACGGCAATGGAACTGGCAGCAGTCAGGGGGCAGGCTTTGTGGCACTTGAACACCGAGATGACCCGGGCGCACAGATCCATCTGGCCGGCATCCACCCGGTTCCCGGCAATATCCGTATAGGAAACCGGTGCCGTGAAGAAGCCCACTTTGGGCACCGCCGGGGAATGGGCTGTGGCATCTTCCAGATCCCTGGCAAAGCCCATTTTCACAGCAGCCGCTCCCCGGATTTTTTCCAGCAGAGCCGATGCTTCTTTGTCCGCATCCACCTGTGCCGGCAGTTCCGTACCCTGGAGGCCCACATCTTCCGCCCGGACCAGGACCAGGGGATTGGATACATCCAGGATGGTGGCTTCGATTTTCCGTCCGTCGATTTCCAGCACATCCAGTGCTTTGCCCGTGGGCAGCAGTTTCCCCGTCTTGGCCCCTGCCGGATCCAGGAAATTCACCTTCAGTTCCGCAGCGGTTCCATCGATGCCGGCAATATGGCAATCCCCCTCCTGAGCAAAAGTGTGGGTCCGGGGATCAATGGGGACGGTCACATTGATATATTTATCCGTATTCTTGTTGAGCATCCGGACGGTGGTCACCGGTTCCACAATGGGGACCATGCCCTCTTCCACCGCATAGGCCGGCACCGCAGCGGTCATATTGCCGCAGTTGCTTTTGTAATCCACCTGTTTCTTTCCTACAATGACCTGGCCCACCAGGTATTCGATGTCCACATTGGGCAGGGCGCTCTTCCAGATAATGACGATTTTGTTGTTGGACGATACCGTCCCGCCCATCCCGTCCATCTGCTTGGGATCCGGATTCCCCATGACCTGGAGAAAAATCTCATCCCATTCCTTGGAATCTTCCGGCAGATCTTCCCGATGGAACAGGCAGCCCTTGCTGGTCCCACCCCGCATATATACCACAGGAAACTTTCTCATCGTATAAAACCTCTCTTTCTGATTACAGGAACTGGAAAATAAAACTGCCCACCAGGAGGACAATGGCCCCGCCGATCCGGGAGGAAATCTGAGCGTAACTCATCAGGTCCATCCGTCTGCAGGCACCCAGCACGGCCATATCTCCTGCACCGCCCATGTTGGCCATGCACAGTCCGGCTGTAATGGCGCTTTCAATGGGATAGAAGCCCACCAGCGAACCAAAAGCTGCGGAACCGATGACACAGCCCAGAACAATCAGCAGCACCATAATGAAATTGGCAACGCTCAGCACACCCATCATCTTGTTGAAATCGATCAGGGTGACACCGCATCCGGCCATCATGGCCCAGACCAGCCGGCTGGCGCAGAACTGCTGTACCCGGTGGCAGGCTTCCTTCGTTCGTTCCGGGATCAGGTCCAGCACATTGGCCAGGGTGGCAAATATGATCATGTAGGCAAAATTGGGAATGGCCACTCCAAAGACCGTGGGCAGGACTTTTTTCGCCACCAGCTGGGCCAATACGAAGAAGGCCCCGATCAGGAAAATGGCTGCACCAATGTCTTCCATTTTCAATTCCCGGTCCACTTTCTTCTCTTCGGCAATTTCCGCCTCCACCGCTCCCTGTTTCTGTTTCATCAGCTGGCCATGTCCCGTCCACTGAGGAATGACCCGGCCTACATTGTCCAGGATCACGGCGAAAGCTACGGCCGCCAGATTTCCCACGGCCAGGATGGCCATGCAAAAACTCAGGTAGGCGGAAGAATCTTTGCCCGTCACATCCTGATAGACCTGGGCCATAGGGATGGCGCCAGCCCCGGCACCACCGCCCATAATGGGCAGGACATAAGCCGTCAGGGTTTCCACGGGAGAGATCCCAAACAAGATCCCTCCGACGACACCCAACAGAGCAGCGCCTCCCAATGACGCCAACAGGGCCGGAAGATACAAAAGACTGGATTTCAGCAGGACCTTTCTTTCGATTCCCAACAGGCTTCCCACCACCTGGGCACAGATGAATACGTTCAAAAAATTGTAGGTATTCATCCATCCCTTGGAAACAGTCAGGATGTTTTTGGGCATCAGATTGTTGTATACCAGAATCCCGCAGCCCAGGAACGCCAGCACGGCTCCGCCTCCGCAGTACTTGTTCCAAACAGGAAGCCGTTCTCCCACTTCACCGAAGATGGCACCCAGGGTGAACATGACAGCGATGCCTCCAATGAACTGATTGGGAATGATGTTCAGGCAGGCAGAAATCAGAACGATTACAGAGAAAAACGTGAAAATCCGCCAGTCCATACCATAAAGCTTAAACGTGGTTTCTTTCATGACCTTATGCCTCCTGTCCGGAATTGGAAAAGCCAAAAAGTTTTGCAGGATTTTCCACCAACGTTTTATAAACCGTTTCTTCATCCTCTGCCATATCGAACAGAGCATCCAGCAACGCGCTGTCATCGGGGCAGGGTTTCCGTTTGCTGTACCGGTTGGGATGGGGCCAGTCCGTTCCCCACAGCAACCGGTTGGGATTGGCCTTGACGTATTCCCGGCCTATGGCCACGTTGAGACCGTCTGTTTACTAACACATAAGGACTGAAAATGGCCGCGAAAAGCCTGAAATCAAGGGGCTTCCATCACCGGGGCCAATCCGCTCCGGGTGATGGGAGCCCTTCTTTTATTCTCTGCGGAAACATATCCAGACTTCTTGCAGAGGCAAGGTTGTGGCTACGATTTTACTTTTTTCGGAAACGAGTCAACGATTTTACTTTTTCGGTGAAAACGAGTCAATGATTTTACTATTTGGGGTAGGTTGTGGCTATGATTTTACTGAGAGGAAATAATCGGAAATTTGCCATCTTGCCCTTCCATCAAAATGAGCATATACTCAAACATAATCCTCGCCAGATCTGGGAGGAGTCTTTTTTATCTTTCGCTCGGAGAAAGCTCCGACGTCTTGTGCCGACCGGCGCATTTTTTCCACAATGCAACCATTCCAAAGCGACGGAGGACAATGTATGGCAAAACTGGTATCAAAGAAAACGACGACAACAGTAACTGAAGAGATAGCAATCGTCCCTGCGGCTCCTGGAGAAGAAAAGGGACATCGCTTCATGAAGGTCCACGGGTATGGGACGTATCGAGGATCAGACGGCGGTGAGCTATCAAAGCCGCAGATCAACCTCAACGGTAAGTGGCTTGTAGAGGCTGGCTTTGACGTTGGGGCTCAGATTGACGTGGAAGTACATGAGAACGAGATCGTCATCAGGAGACTGGACGAACAGGCGTAAAGAGTGGCGGCATCGGAGTGATCAGTTCCGATGCTGCCTTTCCCTTTTTCTCGTCGTATATAATTAGGGTCTACAATGTCAACGGGAAGAATGGTAATATCTCAAGTAGCATATTCGTTTGTACCTTGAAAAATTCATATAGACAGAAATACCAGCCCGGTGTTTACAAGCCGGGCTGGTGTAATTTGTTATTGCTTGTTTTCCTGTTCCTTGAGCTCCTGCATATTTCCAGTACCGCCAGGAGCAAGGGCGATTTTGTCCTTTTGGGCGTCCATCTTATAGGATCGTTTGGTGATGAGGTCAAGACTGACCAAGGCTACAATTCCCGTGATGCCAACAAAAACTGAAGCGTTCTCACTATTCATTATTTTCTCTATTACCTCCGATTTATTCATTGTCGTTGTCCTTTCTATACTGCTTTCCGATTGCCTTGGCGCGGTTGATCAGCTGATAAACCCTCGGCTCTGAAACACCCAGGTCGACGGCGATCTCCTTTACGGAATCCCCATACAGTACCCTGGCTTCAAAAGCCAGAGCAATCCTCGGGTCCTCTGCGTCCATCACAGTACGGATCGCTTGATATTCCAGTTTTGCCATCACCTGATGCTCAACGGATTCTGATGCATCCGGCTCCCAGCCGGTTTCGAGCAGTCCATCCCATGAGATCACCGGAGCCTGTTTCGTCTCCGGAGTCATCCCATATGGACAGGCCGAGCATTTGTTAGTGTCCCTGCACTTGATGAACGCTTTCCTTTTGCCAGGGACCATACACCTGACACTGTAGTAACCGCTGGAATGCTGGGTATCAAGATAGCTCCACTGTGACTCTGCAAAAGCTCGATTCTCGGTTTTGAAGAAATACACAGTCATCTTCTCGCTCCCGTGGAAGTTCAACGTCTTACAGTCGTCCCAACCTATGCCATAGTTGTCAAGGTCCGCTTGTCCTTTAATTTCAATCGGGCAATCGTACAGAATCTCACCATTAGCACCGATTGATGTTCCATGCTTGAATTCAGCCTCAAGCCCGGCCTTCTTCGTTTTTGCCATTTAGATTGGCTCCTTTCGCATATTGCGAAACGGAGACAACCATCACGGCTTGCCAGTATTCTGTTCATGGTCACCTCGTCCGGGGATGTCCCCGTTTCCTGAAGGTGACCAGCAGTTCGCTTGCTGGCTCCTGTCCCTTGTCGTGTGCCTTCGCTGTGACTGCGAAACATCCCACGTGGCCTTTGTGGGAAGCCGCAGCTCCGGCAGGTAGTTTAACGTCTTGCCCAGGACGGAGACTGATCGAAAATCTGCAATCACGCAACGATTTTTGCGGAACAGCCTCAAATATTCACGATCGCAGTTGAAAAATTCACATTTCTCGGTTATACTAAAGATTGTGATTTTCTCTCGTGCCATGCGCGAGCATAAGATCTTCCTCGACTCGACCTTATGCTTTCAACCTATCGTTGGCTCAGTTGTTGTCAACGCCCGAGAGAATGCATTACTCGTTTTCTGAGTTTTTTGAGTTATTTTTTCGGAGGGTGAAGAATGACGGGAAAAAATGTTCCCTTTTTAAGCGGATGCGTTCTGTATCTGCTTCTAAGAAAAGCTGCGCTGCCTGACGCAAGCGCAAGAGAACATCAGGACGGTATAAAGGATGAACATAAGAATCCGATCTTTATGTCGGACCTGGTTTATATATTTACCGGAGTACAGACAGCAGGTTCTTCGTCTGATACATCAAATTATCGGGAAGGAAAAATAGAAGGAAGCATTAATGTGCCATTCAATGACACAGCATACATTTCTGCTTTTGATAGTACTGTGAGGGAAAGATATGAGGACGCCCTTGCCAGAGTATGTAAGTTTGTTAAGTGGCACCTTAACCCTGAAATGCGGGGGTGGTTTGTAAAGGCCTGCCTGGATGTTATAGAAAATGACAACGAAATACTGGATGGGGAAAGATTCTATATTAAGGCCGACGGAACATCTATTTCAAAAGCAGAGCTGAGGAATGAAACTATATTTGAATTACAGCCGTTTCTATTGGGCATAATTCATTTCATTCTGCTCCATAGAGCAGATTGCAATTATCTTGGTATACCAACTCTGGATGCGAATAGCAGTAAGGTTAAATACAAAGAGCGGCAATATAACGGGCATCTTGGCGATGCCATAATGAGAACTATCATAGTAAACCTTTATGAAAAGAAGGACAGTCAAGAGGTTGTAAAAACCGCAGCTGCTCCAGCCTCTTTAACAGCGGTGGATGATGATGGTGATCAGACAGATGATGAAGTAATTAATGGCTCCCTGCTCAGAACGGGTGAGGCTCTGGCATCTGTACTTGGCAGTATAAATACACCCAAAATAAATACAGAGGCAATGGCAGGTGCAATTGCAACGGTCGCCGCTGCTGCAAAAGCAGTGACCCCAGATGATCAGCAAAAGGAGAACATTATGCAAGGGGCTGCGGCCATTGCTACTGCCTTTAAGGTTCAAAGGCACTCTTGGGCGGAACAGATTAGACACAGTCAGCGCCAGGGTAAAGCAGCTTCAGAATCAGAGACTACCGAAGATGAAAAAACTGCCCCGGGAGAAGATCCGGGACAGGAAGAAAAGAAGACGACCATTATTCAGCAACAGACTAACGTTATCCAGAATGGTGACAACAATGTGAATGTCACGAACAATGGAACTATGAATTTCAATTTTTAAGGGAGGCTGGTTATGAGCAATGAAATCATTACTCAGCAGATAATGCCTCCCGGTATGTTAGCTGTAGGACAGACGGGAAAGAACAACGTCAATGTCACAAATCAGCAGGGCGGCATAGTTAATTTCAATTACAATATTCAGCAAGGTGCGGTCATTGGCAGCGCAGAAGAAATGATGGCTGTTCACCGCTTCAGTAAGCAGTACTATCAGCTCTTAGTCACCTGTGAAGAATCTGTTTTCAAGGATAACATAGTCACAGTTTCTGCCGATCGTGCTCTTTGTCAGAGACTCGTCCCTCCGGAGATATTTGAAAGGTGTTCCGGATTAACTGAAGACGGAATAAAAGAACTACAGACCTTTCCGGCGCTTATCTGCCGGGAGAATACCGAGCTGAGAGGCGTAACTGACCCTGAACAGATGGGAATGTATGCCTACATACGACGTGTAATGAAGGTGGGGCGCGATATTAAGGTTGCTTTCCAGCCTATTGCACCTTTCTTCCAGGCAAAACTGTGTGAGAAGAAAAATGCTATCTATTTTGATTTAAATATGGATTGTGCCGTCACGGATTTAAACCACAGCGCGTGGTCCGTGCATAAAGTCAATCTGTTTGAAGCCTTTGATCAGGCTCAAATTCCGAATATGAAACGACCGATGTGACGTGGAGGAAATGAATGCCAGAAAAACTGCCGAGTGAGATTATTAAGATTGAACTGGATGATGCTACTTTTAGAGGAACACATGTTGTAATTGAACCAACATATGTGAACTTTTTCTTTGGCAATAACGGCACAGGGAAGTCAACCATAGCAAAAGCAATCCAGTCCGGGACAGGCGTGACATATGCACCGGGGCGGTCACATGCAGACTACATTCCGTTGGTTTACAATCAGGATTTTATCAATCATAACGTAGCCAATTTTCATTCTCTCCCGGGCGTTTTTACCATCAACGATGTAAACGTCAAAATCCAGGAGCAGATCGATGAGAAATCTGCCTTGCAGACCGCTGCGAGGAAAGCATCCTCTGATGCGTCTGCGGAATATGAGAAGAAAAGAGGTACCCAGGAAGAACTTCAGAAGCAGTTGTTCAAAGACTGCTGGGATAAGACCAGTGATCTGCGTGAAAGGTTTGATGAGACGCAAGAAGGAAAAAAGAAATCCAGGCAGTTTACCGAGGAGGTACAAAGACACAACCCGGTCGAACATGATCTGGATGAACTTCAGAGAATGTGTGATGCAGTGTATTCTGATACTGCTAAGAGATATCCCCGTTTCAACACCATAGCTGAGATATCGGTTCTTGATGAGATAGAAGGCGGGGACATTCTGGGTGTGGTGATCGTAAACACCGCACAGACAGACTTCGCCTCCTTCCTGAATGATCTCGGAGCTACCGAGTGGTTCCGACAAGGCCATGCAGCATATCATGAGAAGGCGGATGGCAAATGCCCATACTGTTCACGTCCTCTTCAGGATGACTTTGAGAAGATGATGGCGGACAGTTTTGACAACAGATATGAAAGAAATATTCAGCGACTTAACGCTTTTCTGGTCGCCTATCGAGATGCGGCAAACGCTTTGTTTGTACCATTATCGCAGATACCACAGGATATTTATCCGGCAGTCGAAATAAAGAAGTATCAAGACAAACTTGCTGCTCTGAGGGCTACTATCACGACGAATATAGATCTCATTAGAGAGAAACAGGAAGAACCTACCAAGATCGTCAGTCTGGAGCCAACGGCCTCTCTGATGCAGGAGATTTCCGATTTGATTGAGGGCTTCAACAAACTCATCGATCAGAACAATGCCATTGTTGAAGCAGGCCCGAAGAAAAAGAAAGAGTGCCGGGACTTGGTTTTTGAGCACATGGCTTTTGTGTTGAGGGACGTGTTCGAGGCTTATAACCGTAGTGTTACCGCACTGGGTCTGGAGATGCAGAATCTTCAGGCTACGATCACCAAACAGAATGAAATCGTGGAGACAATCCAAGGGGAACTACGCGATCTGCGCAGCCAGACGGTTGAGACAGAGACTGCCATTGCCAATATCAACACGATGCTTCTGGACGCTGGGTTCCAAGGCTTTGTAGTCCGACCTCATAACGAAGTAATGTTTAGCGAAAAAGGTGCAGAAGTTTTTCTGCCACAGCCACCTCTTCATTACGAGGTTGTTCGGACAGATACTGGTTTGGTTGCTACCGACTTAAGCGAAGGAGAGAAGAATTTTCTTGCGTTCCTGTACTTTCAACAGCGAGTTTTTGGAAGTGAAACGAGCGATGGTGATGACCGGCAGAAAATCGTTGTCATAGATGATCCCGTTTCGAGCATGGATAGCAGTGCACTTTTCATCATCGGAGAACAGGTACGAAAGATGATCGAGATTTGTAGGAACAACGCAGATAACCGGGGCGCTGTGATGAAAGGAAACTTTATCAAACAGATATTCATCCTGACTCACAACGCGTATTTTCATCGGGAGATTACATATCCACACGCCCACAGGTATGAGTTTGTATCTTTCTATCTTGTCAAGAAGAGAGAAAATCGCTCCTCCGTTGACTTGAAGCGCAGACGTGACCCGGACTGCCCCACGGAATGGATGAACGTGAATCCCGTAAAGAATTCTTATGCCGCCCTGTGGGATGAGTATAAGGAGTTGAAAGATGTCACTTCTGCGATCCCACTCATCAATGTAATCCGGAGAATTCTGGAGTACTACTTCCTCCAGATATGCGGATATGACGGCAGCCAGTTGCGGCGTACTATACTGGAGGAACACAAGCCAGATTTAACGCATGATGCAGACGGCAATGAAGACTATACCAAGTTCGACATGGCAACCACTATGCTTTCTTACATAGCGGCAACCACCTACGGAGTTAATGACGGGCTCCACTATGTGGACGATGTTATTGATATAGAACAGTGCAGAGAAACGTTCCGGGAGATCTTTCATCACATGGACCAAGAACAACACTATAAAATGATGATGGGTATCAAATAGAAGGAGGCAAGAAATGCGCATAAGCTACAATAAACTCTGGAAGTTACTAATAGACAAAGACATGACCAAGATGGAACTGAAGGATGCTGCTGGCATCAGCGCAGCCTCCATCGCCAAGCTGGGTAAAGGGGCAAACATCACTACGGATGTTCTTCTTAAGATTTGCGAGACTCTTCATTGCCGCATAGAGGATATCCTTGAAACGGTGGATAATTAACGGGCGGCTGTTTAATCAGATGCCGATCCCGAATTATCCATCAGGGCAAGATCTAAAAGGAAAGGATGTGCAAATATGCTGCCTGAAGAACGTGCTCGGGAAAAGATAGACAAGCAGTTGACCACCGCTGGCTGGGACATCGTATCGCGTGATGAGTATGTCCCGCAAAGCGCATCTGCTGTTAAGGAAGCCCTGATGCTGGGCAATACCGAGAGTGATTATTTGCTCTTCGTCGACGACAAGGCCATTGCTGTCGTCGAGGCAAAGCGCGAAGAAAACCCGCTCGGCGAGGAAGTACAGCAGCAGGCTGAGGATTATGCCTGCAATCCGCAGGACTGGTATGGACTGTGGTTCCCAGGCCAGATCCCGCTGGTCTACCTTGCGAACGGGAGAAAAATCTACTTCAAAAATATGCTGCAGCCGGACAGTGACTATATAGAGCTTTCCGAAATGCACTCTCCTAAGAAAATGCTGCAGCTGATCGGACAAGTTTCCGAATACGGTGCGCTGCCACGTTTGGAAAAGCGTGGTCTGCGTGACTGCCAGTATAGGGCTGAAACAGAGTTCGAAAAATCCATAAAGAACGGAAAAAAGAAGAGCCTCGCCATTTTGGCAACAGGCTCCGGAAAAACATACCTTGCCTGCCTCGCCAGCTACCGTCTGCTGAACTATACCCCGGCCAGAAGAATCCTGTTCCTTGTGGATAGAAACAATCTGGCGCGGCAGACCGAGAGCGAATTCAGTACCTTTGATCGTACTGAAGGTCAGCAGGAAATGAGTTCGCTGTATGAGATCAAACGGCTGAAGCAGGATAAGGACATCAAGGCTGACATCGTGATCTCCACAATACAGAAGCTGTTTGCTGTTCTGACCGGTAACCCCATCCCCAGCGACACCGATGAAGACGCCGAGGATGAGAAGAACACGGCGGACGAGGAAAAAGAGGATACCAAGGTCATCCAGCTCGGCGATGATCTGAAACTGCCGCCGGATTACTTCCAGCTTATCATTGTCGACGAATGCCATCGCTCCATCTATGGTAAGTGGCGTGCCGTACTGGATTACTTTTCCAAGGCACACGTGCTCGGCCTCACGGCTACGCCGACACCGGAGGCATATGCCTTTTTCAATAACAATATCATCGAGCAGTACACTTATGATGATTCTGTAGTAGATGGCGTCAATGTGCCGCCCCGCGTATATAGGATCAAAACCGAAGTCACCGAGCATGGCGGCAGACTCCAGGCAGGCACAGTGGTCAAGGAAACGGCACGCAGGACCGGTAGCTCTACCTCTGTTTTGATGGAGGAGCGAGTTGACTATAGCTCCAGCAACCTTGATCGTTCCGTTGTTAATCCGGATCAGATCAGAAAAGTGTTGGAGGCATATAAAAAGTCCATATACGAGGAGCTCTACCCCGACCGTGAAAAGAAATGGGAATACATCCCGAAAACGTTGATCTTCGCAAAGGACGATAATCATGCAACCCAGATCGTCGAAGTTGCCAAGCAGGTATTCGGTGAAGAGTTCGAGGATGGCGTAGTGCCGGAGCACTTTGTACAGAAGATCACTTACACCGCTGGCGACTCGAATGGCCTTATTCGTGATCTGAGAATAGAGAAGGATTTCCGCATTGCCGTCACCGTGACGCTGGTAGCAACAGGCACCGATGTCAGGCCGTTGGAGGTTGTGCTGTTTATGAAGGACGTTCATTCCGACGTCCTCTACACACAGATGAAGGGCCGTGGCTGCCGCATCATCGACGACGATCGTCTGCGTGAAGTTACGCCTAATGCCAACACGAAAGAATGCTATTATATCGTAGATGCTGTTGGTGTGACAGAGCATGATAGGGCAACACATTATTGTGAAAAAAGAAGACGTGCTGGACGAAGTGTTCCGCATTCCTGGGTGATCCTTTACAGAGGATATATGGGTTTATTGGAGCGCTTCCTTCTCTTATGATTGCCTCCTAATAGGAAAGCTGCAAATACAAGGGTTTCCGGGCCCAGACAAACCGGGAAAACTAAAAAGAGCCTATCACATTACGCAAAAGGCCGCCGCAGGAGCTCCTGCAGGCGGTCTTTTTGCGTGGGTAGGCCGGAAGGAGGCAAAAAATTTCAGTAGAAATTTCGAGGCAAATTTTGTGCAAGTAAACAAAAAGGAGGTAGCAAGTGGAGGAAAAGAAAACGACCCCCGGCGCTGAAGGCGAGGCCCGCACTCCCGAGGCAGCCGCGCCGGATGTTCCTGCCCCCGACATTCCCGCACCCCCCGAGTCCGGTGATGTTGTTATTTCGGCGGATCAGATCGACGAGCTCATGGCAGAGCGCCGAGCGGCGGCGCGGGATGCTGTGGAAAAGGAGGAGCCGCCCGCGCAGGATGCGGACGCTCCCGAAAAAAAGCCGCGCCGTGGCCGCCCGCCCAAGGTGGATAAGCCCGGCCCGGAGGAGCCCGCCTTGACTGTCGAGGAAGCGGCCATTCTGGAACATGAGGGGCAGGCCGCCCTTTTTGAGATGGGCGAGGCTGTCCCCGACCCCGGCGGCATGGATGTACCCCCACCCCCCGAGGCAGAGGCTCCCGATGCCGGAAAGGTGGTGGATTTCGCCGCTGCCCACGGCAAGAGGGAAAAGGACAAGGCCCCGGATAAAACGGCGGAGGGCAAGGAGACGGCTGCCCCCCGCCGTGGCCGCCCACCCAAGGCTGACAAGGCGGCCCCCGGCAAGGGCCAGCCGTCCCGACCTCGAGACAAAGTGTCCCGAAGTAAAAAGGACGCCCCGGCGAAAGACAAGCCCCCGGTCAAAGCGCCGGAGCAGGCTCCCTCTGGCAGCGGGATCGGCTCTGGCCCGGCCACGCCTGCGGAACCCGCTCCCCCGCCCCGGCCTGTGGAGGAGGGCAAGCTGATCTATCTGAAACTTTCCGAAGTCCACCCGTTCCACACCTTCCGGCCCCATCCGTTCCAGGTGCGGGATGACGCAAAAATGCAGGAAACGGTGGCGTCCATCAAGGCCAACGGCGTGATGGTGCCCGGCCTTGCCCGCCCGGAAAAGGACGGGAACGGTTATGAGATCGTGGCCGGACACCGGCGCTGTCGTGGCAGCGAGCTGGCGGGACTGGAGGAAATGCCCTTTATCGTCCGAGATATGACCGACCATGAGGCTGTGCAAGCCATGAAGGACAGCAACAAGCAGCGGGATCAAATGCTACCCAGCGAATTGGCTGCCCTTTTGGATTTGGAAGTGGAGGACATCAAGCACCAGGGCGGGCGGCTGAAAAATGTGGCCGAGGGCGATATTGGCAAACGCTCCGTTGAGATTGTGGGCGAGGCGCACGACATGAACTATAAAAAGGTCATGCGTTATCTGCGGCTGAACTCCCTTGTGCCGGAACTGCTGGACAAGGTGGACGATAAAAAAATGGGCTTTATGCCCGCTGTGGAGATTTCCTATATCCGCCCCAAAAACCAGCGGC